>Ga0193724_1000025_pt1 | contig 32263 bp, 44 predicted proteins | sample H2a1metaG_FD_146005 | JGI IMG/M metagenome (GOLD analysis project Ga0193724, IMG submission 146005) | Soil microbial communities from a riparian zone of the East river system, Colorado, United States - H2a1 | ecosystem: Environmental > Terrestrial > Soil > Riparian zone | place: USA: East River... | reverse complement strand
CCTACCCCCCCGTAACTTTTTACCCGTAGGACCCGCCATAGGGGCATCACCGGTGCCACCATTACGTTCTAAGCATAAATAAAGCATGCTAAGAATGCTTTAATGTCCCGAGCATGAGATACTTAATGCGGTACTGTGATGAATCAAAATGAGTCTGCATGCAGGTGACTGATTGATTTCGCATACTGGTGTGAATGGCTTACCAAGCGTGTGTACATGAGTAACCCCGGAGAGTTGGTTGTCCTGCTCCGGGGTTATCCGCTTTGGCTTTTTTACTTGTGTGCTTTCTTCTCTTCTGGCTGATGTCCTCTCGGGTTTTCGTCGTCTTCGGTAAGGTCGTCATTCGCCAAACAGAACCACTTTCTTCTGGACAACCTTTCCTCGTAGGCGAACCATCCTTCGCCTAATCGCTTAAGCAGCTTTCCGCAATATTTGCACTTCATCACTTGCTTTTGCCTCCTCGTCTTGTGGAATGTGTGGTGCATTACTGTCGAGATCGTCAGTAGCCGGGCAAAAGGCTCCACATTCCATGTTGAGTGCCCACCAGTGAGAACCCGTGTGAACATCTGCAACAATCTGCGCGCCACACTGTTTGCAAATGGTGATTGGTTCCTTCTTCTTTCTCATTTTGCCTCCTTGCATTTGCCCACCAAGACCCAAGTCCACTCATTCAGTTTCCGGGCGCACCATGTGAGAACGTCTGCAATGTCCAGAAGTCCCATCGCTGCGACGTTGAGGGCAATTGCTGTTGTCGCCATGATCGTCTTACTCATTTTTTAATACCTCTTTTTGCATTTGCGCGTCCACATCGCGCACGGCGTTCGATTACGGCGTTGTGGGCGAAGCTAATGTCGCGCCCCAGCTTGTCGGATACGCCAAAATGCCTAGCTGCCCATTCCGGCGTCCACTCCTGCTTGCTAGCTTCAAGACTAGCGTCCTTCCTTTTACTCATTTTTTAATTCTCCTTTTCCACCGAATGCTTCATAAGCCGCATCGAGTGAGCCGTGAACGGTCAAGTCCCCGCGATGCTTTCCGCGTTCTACCAGTGCGTGAGCGATTGCTTCGCTTCCCAAGACCCCACCGCAGAAACCCAAGTCCGAAACCAGAGTGTGCGGCTGTTGCTGCGCCAGTAGCCACTTGACCGCTGGCAAATCCACCGCGTTCCCGCCGTGGAGATGTTTGTCGGGCAACTCGCCAGCGTAGCGTTTGCCGTTCAGTGCGTAAATCACAAGGTCACCTTTGCCCGTTGAATCTCCGCCCGAATAGAAGGCCACCGTTGCGGTTGGAATTAACTCGCATAGCTGGGACAGGTTTTTCTTGGTCGCGTTCATTGAGCCGCTGGCGTCGATTAACACTGTTCCACCCGGCTTTTGTCTTACTCTCCGGGAAAACAACCCGTTGGCATCGCCGGAGACTATTGCGCTCACATACCGCGTGGCGTTAATGATGACACCATTGGGCGCATATTTGCGCGTGATGCTCTTTTCCTTAGACGTAAACACCGTCTTGGGACGCAAGTCGATGATTGTCATTTTTCCATCCAGCACGCTCCCTTCAGGAACTTCCGCAATTTCAACGTCGCCATCAATCGGTTGCTTCTCTCTCTCCTCTTCGTCAACGTCAACGTCTTTCGTTTCCAAAAGAGCGGTCAGCATTGCAATCGCCGTGGCGCGCTTGGTTCGCCGTCTCGCCTGTTTGATAACTTCCCATATGGCGTTTCTGCTCTTTTCGCCGATGGTTTCACGGATGGCTTTGGCCGCTGAAACGCGAGACGCTTTAAGCGTGTCGCCACTGTCGCGCCCGTAGTGTTGCGTCATTGCCAGCGTTCTAACTGACGAGAGCAGATCAGCATTGCGCCGTTCTATCGAGTCGGGTATTTCCCCGGCTTTGACCTTGCGCGCGATCCTCAGCATGTCGCGCAAATCGCGCTTTGCTGTCGCCATGTGCGCCCGGCGGTATGCCAGTGCGCCCTTGACGTTTGGGATTGGCAAATACTCGATGTTCACATCATCCACGATTTGCGAAGCGATGGCTTCGTTGGCCGTCATTGGCTTTTTGCGGTGGATACCGTGCTTGCTGGCGTGTCGCGTTTCATGTCCGCGCACCGTCAACCCGTAGGCATTGTCTCCGATGGGCGCGCCAATCTTAACGACTGATCCTCCGCGCTCACGGCTGTACTCCGTGAATCCGCCGATGGGCGTTTTGTTCTGCTCAATGTCCGCCAGCAGAATGCGCGCGCCTTTCAGCTTCCCATCCGGGACACTCGCCCGGATGGAAGAACGCACTGTTTTCTTGGTAGGTTTTCGTGTTGCCATAATTATTTTTTCTCCTTTGACCATGTCACATCATCCATGAAAAAAACGAACGCGCCGTTATGCTCGGTTTGAACAACGAGAAACTGGTAACTATTTTTTTGCGTTACCAGCGCGAGCGCGTATTTGAATTTGAACTCGCTCCCGTCGTTATGAGTTACTTTGATGGTTTCTTTGAACATGGAAGCAACAAGTGTCGGGTTAATCTCATTTGAGAGCCTGTAGCATTCCGCGAACAACTCTTCGCCAGTAGGTCGTTTAGTTTTTGCCATTGGTTATTTGCCTCCGTTTGTGTGTGTTAATTTCCAGTCGCTAAGGATTTTTGCCGTTCGTTTAATTTCCGCTAGAAGGTCTTTCATGGTTAGCTGTTCCTTGCTGCGTCGATCATCGCCATAAGAACGGTTTTGCCTTGGCCTTCGCCAAAGACCAATTCAGCCGCTAACTCATCCGAAATGCCCTCCGCCCGGAGATGTTCAAACGCCAGAAACCGCCGTGGCATTTGTGTTGGTGTCCATATGTCGTTGTCCGGCTCGTTCGCCATTTTGTTTGACAGGTATTTCGCACTCTCGGGCGATAACCGTCTAAGGATGCCCTCGTGTGGAGTGTTGCACTTTAGAACAATGTCGAATCGGTCTAGGACTGCCTCCGCCAACTGGTCGGGCGAGCCGTTCATGGTGGCAATCACTCTGTAGCCTTGCGCCGGAGTGATTGTTTCGCCATTGTCCAAGTTTAATCTGCAAACTGCCTCATCATCCAACACGGCTTGCAGTGTCGAATCCAATTCGCCACCGGCCTTGTGGATTTCATCCAAGACTAACGGGCAACCCTTCAACGCTGCGCGTGTCGCAGGAGCGTTTGCCCAGAATGTCGAGCCGTCTTTCAAAAGAAACTTCCCTAGCAGAGCGTCAGGAAATTGCCCTTGCGTCAGCGTGATGCGCTCACTCTCGGGCGAGAGCGAAAGCGCATAGGTTGTTTTGCCTGTTCCGGGGACACCATATAAGAGCGTCCTGCGAGGCGGGTTTTTCAATGTGTTGAGTATCCGGAGCACTTCCGGCCATTGCGATATGGTTACCTTTTCGGTTCCCACTTTTTTATCTGTTGCCATACAGTAGATTAGACTCTAACGGGACTGTTCCGTTCAAAAGATTTTCTTTTCTTTATTTTCGGGCTTGCCATACTGGTTGGCATACTTTAAGCTCCTATGTAATATTGTCACAGTTATGAGCGCCAAAAAGACACCTACACCGAGTCAAATCAGCGCAGTGATGTCTGCACTGGGAAGCCGTCCCAAGCGCAACACGCTGGCCGGTAGGCGACAGCGCAGGCTGGCTGGCATCGCTTCGGGTGCAGCCCGCCGTGCAGCAGCCCGCGCAGCCAGGGACCAGGACCCCGGCGGGGCAACTAGCACATTTTCCAAAACTGAGAAAAAAGGAACTCTCACTAGCACAAAAATTTGATTGACGATATAGGAACTCCCAAGCAGATTAGCATTCATGCCACGACAAGCAACACTAGAAGTTAAAAACTTTCTCCGCCGTATCGGTTCCATCGGCGGAAAGCGATCAAGTCAGCATCCGAACCGAAGAAACCTGAACAGAGCAGCAGCAAACGCCCGCTGGCAAAAGGAACAGCCAGCCCCCAAGAAAATAACTGAAAATAATACTTGATATGCCAAGCTGCTCTGTATATTATAGAGCATTATGAAATCACCAACAGTCGAAGAGTTACAGAAAACGATTAACGAGACCGAGAGGGTTCTGCGGCGCATGAAAACGCGCATCAGCTTGAACCAAGACGGTTCGCTGGATGAGGTCGTCATTCCCAACTGCACGTTTCACCTTGAGCAAATGAGCAATGGGCACTGGTGGATTGGAATTTACCGCAAGGGGAAACCAGACCAGCACATCAATCTTTCAACTAAACGTGGAACCAAGATCACAGCAAGGATACAAGAACAATGAAACCTAACGAAACCTTAGACAAGCAAGGCAGCATCCTTTGGGACAGACCAATGCTGGAACGATTCAAGACAACCTACAACCATGTCAAAGCCAGCGGGGAAACCATAGGATATGCCCCCGACAGCTTCACTTTTGAAGGGCATGAATTTGTGCCCGGATACGCCAAGTATCTGATCGAATACCTTGAGGGACAATTACCAGAATGAGTAATAACGACTTCAGAGAAAAGATCGCCCGCATCTGCGGATTCGGGAAGGAATTTACAATCAAGGGAGCACCACGAGCACACCCCTGCGTGGTCAGGGGGAAGGATTGGTACAAGGCCAAAGCCAAGGAAAGGAAATCTCAACATGAGCACACTAACAGCTAACAGAATTTTGGAAAAGGGAGACGAGTACCGCGACAACGGGACATGGAAACCAGTGCCCTCCAAGGAACTGGGATTGCAGGTTATGTTCTCCAAGCTTAAGAAATTTGAGCTTCGCCGACCGGGCGAAGCACTCAAGGATTTTCACGCCGTGCCTGTGCTGGCGGAGCCGCCTGACATAAGTCCTAATGTTTCGGACTGCGGCGAAGCGCGAGAGAGCATCAGCCCGAAGACCGCAGATGTAAGGGAAGCGGACTCTCGCGGCGGCGTGAAACCGCTTCTACCACTGCCTGAGAAGCTGCCACGCTTGGACAGAAACGGATTGCCCACGGTAGTGAGCGTCAGGGCGCATGTCCACGAAATCGTTCCAGCCCCAGGTGTCAGCCATTTTCCTACGAAATACTTGCCACCAATCATCAAGGGAAAAGCAGCAACGATCACACTGGCAAGCGAAACAGTGAGCTTCGGTGTCATGTCTCTAAAACCCTTGCGGCTGCGCCCGCGCTGGACAGGTCGCAATGGGTCGTTCAATGGCTACGGCGTGGAAGTAACCAAAATAGGAGACAATATTTCAATTTTTCCCGTTGGGAAGCGCGGAGTGGGCAACTGTGAGATTCAGATTCCAGTTAGCGCCCTACCAGACTTCATCAGAGCATTAGACAGAGTAACATAATCACAAGAAAGGAAATCACCAAAATGGATAATGACCAGATCAGTAGAGACATCGGGCAAACGGAACTTACTCCGTTTGATACTCCCGCTGCTGTAGTAGCAGGTCGATACCCTTGCCCCAAGTGCGAGAAAGTGTTCGACAAGGAAATGGCACTGCGGATGCACAATACCCGCATGCACACGCCTGCTGGTAAACAGGGCTATAAATGGAAAACTCGCTCGGCCAATACACGCGAGCAGCGCCTGAAAGAACGCGCCATATACCAAAAGAAACTCCGTGAGCGGTATTACGCCGAAGGCAGAAACTCCAAAGGGAAACTGATGCCACCGGGTTGGAAACCACGCAAGCACGGCAAGGATAGGAAGAGACTATCTTACTCCACGCCGACCGGAAAGACACGCGAGGAATATCTCGCCAAGCAACGCCAGTATCAGCGCAACCACTACCTGAAGAAGCATCCGGAAACCACGACAGCCCCAGTGCAGCAGTTGGCCAGCGATGCGGCAAGCGCAATCCTGCTTGCTGCCAGCGTCATCAGGGCAGTCGCAACAGGATTAAAGATCGGTAACTAAATATGGCTAAATCAAATAACAAACCACGCAGGGTAGATTTCTTCGGCATTGACGAAGATTACGAGGCAGCGTTCCTGGGGAGCCTGGGATTTTCAACCCGGTGCATCCAAGCTCGCACAAAATTAAGTCCGGGGCAGGTCACCTATCGCCTAAAGAAAGCAGCGATCAGGAGAATTGATTACCGGGATGGCACAAGCGAGACAGCAACCATGGTGATGCGGCTGCGGCCAAGCATCGACAAGCAACTGGTTCACTACCTGAAAGAAACCCTGCTTAAATGATTATGATCGGAAACCAGTATGTTGCTCGAACGAACGCCAAAAACCCATGGAACGACTGTTTCTACACGGTTACAGAAGTCCGGGGTAATTGGGTAAGACTGCGAGCTACCAGCGGTTACTACATAGAGCACACGAAGCTCGACCTGTGGCTCTTTTACAAGAAGATCGGGTAGATCGCGGATCAATTCCCGCATGCGCAGTCGTTATAACAGCAACCTTGAATTGGGTGCTTGGAGAAACAGATGTGAAACCTATTTGAAATGAAGGCATGGATATTAACAGGAATTACAATCATCTGCGCCGTACTTGCACTGGCCATGCATTGCCGTGGACAGACAGTGGTGGTCGCCAATGATGCCGGTTACCGGGATGACAGTGGCTGGACGCAGTCAGCACAACAGGTCTTTATCTCCGGGGGCAGGGGCGCTCACTGGGGGCGCTGGCTCACCATTGTTCGTGACCCGGCAACCAAAGAGTATGGATTCCTGCCATCGGCCACCTTCATTTTCTCCCGCAGTAAGCCAATCATTAAACAACTCCCCAAGGGCTATTGGGGAATTACATTCACTGAAAACTTATGAACCACTGGATATTAGATGAGAACAAGAAACCCAAGCAGGTTGACCTGACAACTTGGGCAACATGGTTCGAGAAAGGCGATCACCGCATCGTCAAACAGGAAACAGTGGGAGACGCCAAGGTTTCCACTGTGTTTCTTGGACTCGACCACAACTTCGGCGGCGGTGGACCTCCAATCCTGTGGGAAACCATGGTATTTGGCGGCAAGCACGATCAGTGGCAGGAACGCTGCGCTGGTAACTGGGAGCAAGCCGAATCCATGCACCATCAGGTGGTGGAAATGGTCAAACAGACTGAAGAGCAGAACAATTTGGGAGATGAAAGTCCCTGATGATGAAACCCAATGACATTCCACGCGAAGAGCTAATGCGCAGGGCGGAGCAATGCCTTGTGGAATTTGGCGACCTTGCAGAAGTCCATTTCAAGTTTACCTGCGAACACTGCGGAGAGCGATGCACCCTGACCGAGCCTAACAAACTTTATGAGAAAGGGGAGTGTAATTCCTGCGGAAAAGAGACGACAATAACAAGAGGAGGGTTTATGTTACAAATGATCCTCGACCTCAAACCAACAAGAAAGAAAATCAAATGCCAATAAGCCTCAATATCAATATCGACAAAGTAGATAAGAAACGTTTTTTTGAAGGAAAAAAAGGTCGTTACCTTGACCTTGTCCTTTTTGAGACACCTGACTCCGATTACGGAGATTACATGGTGAAGCAGAGGGGAGAAAAAGGTGAAAGAATGGTCATCCTGGGAAATGCAAAATATTTCAAACCAAAAGAGAAAGGTGGCAAGAGTGAACCAGAATCAGAGGCAAAATCAGAAGCAGGAGCCGGAAAAGCAGACCCTTGGTGACAAACCTGCACAGCCGTCACCTACGGGCAATCAGCGCAGCGAGTTCAACTGCGGTTATGCCGCCTATGAGCATCCAGCCTCCGGCGAGGCAACCAGCGAGCCCCGCCTTGGCGGGGAGTGGACGCTGGCGCTATCGCTTATCCCCGACAGGGACACAAGGCGCGCGGTAGAGAAAGCCCACAAGGCCGAGCTCGCCGCCGAGCGGGAGAACGTGAGGCACTTCGAAGCCGCGAACAAGACGCTGCTCGAATTAGCTCAAGACGACAAGCAGCAACTTATAGCTGCACGTGCTGCGATAAAGCCGCTGGTGGAGGTGCTGAAGCTCTATATGGCCTTAATGGACGCCCTGTACAACCACAATGAAGCCGTCCGTCAAGCCGTGTTGCAGCACTTCGGGGAGATTCATCCGAAAATCGTATGGGATGCGCTGGCTCAGGCGAAGGAGGGGAAATGAGCGAGCCGTGCAGGGTGAAGCGCCACGGTGCCCACGCAATACCTCATGCGTTTTTCGTGTGGATAGACGAAAACCCACTGGCGGGCCCAATGACAGAAGGCGCGGCAACCGAATCAGCCAAAGCAATCAATGCCGCACTCACCGCCGAGTGGGACAAGCGAGCAGATTGGAACGTTGTCATTGAGGATTTGGAGGCTGCCGTGAAAAGTAAGGAAGCAGAGCTACAGGCATTCTTAGCTGATGCTGATTCGGCACGAGAGTCTTGGATGAAAGCACTCGACGCCGAGCAGGAGAAGTTCAAGCAAATGAGCGATGCCTACGCAGAGTCGCACGAAATCCTAAAGAAAGAACGAGACGCCGAGCGGGAGCGCCGCAAGCCGCTGGTGGAGGCGCTGGAAAGCCTCAAGACATGGGTCAAGATAGGCGAACCAAGAAGCATCATAGACGCTGCGCTGGCGAGCGTGAAGGAGGGGAAATGAGCGAGCCGGAGTGGCCTGATGTGATCGGAAGCGGCGGGAAGGCAAGCAGCGAGCCGCAGGAGTGGACGGAAGATTATGTAAGGCAGCTATCGCAGATCAGCAGCGGAGATGGATTCTTACGAATAGCCAATTCCCGCAACGCCGCAATCGCCGCCGAGCGGGAGCAACTACAGCGCATTGATGACTTCTTTCGTGACCCGAACGGCAGCTTTATGGTCGAGGGCAATAGCGCATTGGAGCGCGTGAAGAATTACACGCAAGAACTTGATGCGCAGATTGACGCCGAGCGGAAGCTCCGAAAGCCGCTGGTGGAGGCGCTGGAGCAACTCATGGATCACCAGAACGGATGCCCGTTGCCTAAATACGAAAAAGGCTGGACTCACGCAATGCAGTTAGCTTCCGCCGCGCTGGCTCAGGCGAAGGAGGGGGAACAATGAAACTAACAAACCATTTTGACTTACCGGAACCTTTTGTAGCTGCTGTCACCGCTGACGAGTATGTCCGGGGCAGTGCTGACTTTACCACCACGGAGCTGATACGGCCCACCAGGATAGTTTCCCTGCGTCGATCACACGACTCCGCCATCGAGGAAGATGTTTCCGACAGGGTATGGGCGCTGCAGGGACAGGCCAAGCATGTTGTGCTGGAACGAATCGCCAAGACCATGCCGGAGCGTTACCTTGTCGAGCAGCGATTCACCGCAACCATGCCAGGCGGGGTAACAATTTCCGGACAAATCGACTTGTACGACAAATTCAAGAACGTTCTCTACGACTGGAAGGAAACCAGTGTCTGGAAATTCCTGCTTGGGGACCTCGATGAGTGGATTGAGCAGGCCAACATCAACCTTTTTCTGTTGCGCATGAGCGGGATTAACCCCGGACAACTCATTAACATCGCCATTCTGAAAGATTGGAAGAAACGTAAAGCGCGATTTGGAAGGGAGAGGGATTATCCCAAGTGTGCCATTCATGTTAAGCCGCTTCCAATTTGGGCTGTAGGTGAGGCGCAGGCTTTCATCCTTAATCGCATCAAGATGCACCAGGAGGGAATGAAGAATCCCCCGGTCTGCACCAAAAAAGAGCGATGGCAGCGTGACGCTTCATTTGCTGTCATGCGGACCGATCGCAAGCGAGCTTTCCGGCTTTACGACAACCGGGACCAGGCTGAGGCCGCAATGATGCAACAGATGAAGATCGCCAAGCCCGGGGATGCTCCCAAGTTCTACATCGAGGAGCGCGGCGCGGAACCGGTCAGGTGTCTGGATTTTTGCGAAGTGCAGACCTTCTGTGACTTCGGCATTGAAGCAGAAGCAAAATGGAAAAAGAAAAATGAGGAAACCACCAAAGAATAATGGACGACCATAAAGAGATAGAAGACCTGCAGGAGCGCATGAAAAATGCGCTGGCAAGGATGACAACGCTGGGACCGCATGTCGGGGCAGCAAGGCAGATTAAGGAGTTCTCTGCCGATCAGCGCAAGAACGCGCTGGCATCAGAAGTGACTCGCTACATTCAGCGCGGAGAAAGTGTTGCTGCCTCTGAAACCCTCGGGCGCAGTTCACCGCTTTACCTTGAGAAGCTGAAGGCGCTTGAGGAGACCTACAAGCAGGCTGAGACAGTGCTGGCCGAATGGCAGATCACCATGACCAAGATCGACTCATACCGTTCCATGCTGGCCATGATTCGGGAAACCATGCATGCTGGCATCGCTGGAGGAGGATTCTAATGATTGAAATGCGCTGGATGCTTGACCCGGAAATACCATCTGGTGAGCCACGATGGACCTTGCAATATCGCTTCAAGAAATGGAGAAAAGATTTCCTGCAGGAGTGGTCAGACTGGATTGACGTCCCTTACATTTCAAAAAAGTGAGAAGGCCGTGAAAATTTATCAAATATCTTATCGCGGGCGTGGTGTTGTTAATGGCGAGCATCGCGGTTATCACTATGCGGCCAGCAAAAAGGAAGCTGAACGATTGATGCGACAAAATACGAACGACCAATGCGGCCCGGATGATATTGGCGAACCGATCCGCGTAATTAACATTGAGATTAGCAAGCGCGGTACTCTTTCGGCGCTTAACCAATACGGCGGGCATCCTGATAATGGATAAAAGATTTGTGAAGCGTTAGGTTCGTTCTTGACAACACCGGGGTAGAGGCGGTTAATCCGCCATATGAACACGACAAGTCAGAAGAACAGCATGGGCGGCGGATACGGCATCAACCGCAAAACAGGAGGGGCCAGCAGCCTCCCCACATCAGTCCCGGCATACGGCAGCGTGACAGTTAGGCCGGGCCTGGGCAAGCAAATGCCCGGCAGTCCAAAGACCGGCTACAAGCGTCCATCCGTGGGCAGGAAATCAACATGAGGAGCCGACTTCACCTGCCGAACAAGCCATCCAATCAGGACATCATTCAGAAAACAATGGATCGGCTGGCCACAGCCGGGAAAACCCCACCGCCTATCCCCGCGCCGCCTATCCGGAGAACGCGTCAACCACGGCCACCTGGAATACCCGGGGTATTATGAAAAAGAAAAAACACAAGAGCGGGAAACCTCCTACTCGTTACTAGACCTTTACTCGTTAGGGTAAAGAGAAAGGCGCGGCTGAAATCACCAAGAAATCGCCGCGCCCTTTTTGTTTTCCACCTCTTATGAAGCATCATCACGATAATTCACAAAAAATCGGTTGCAATGCTTTTTTTGATGCGATACATCTTCAGTCCTCATGCACGATGACTCACTCACTCTCCCGAATCCGGGTGCTAGTGTGATTCTGTCAGCCACGGCTGGCTCCATCGTGCAAGCACTGGCATTCGGAATCGGGAGAGAGAATGATCGCTGAGGATTTGAGCGGCGGCGAGAACGGTTCTGCGGAACAGGGGGTAAAAGCTCTCGAAGGTGTGACCCGAGGAAATGCGGCGACTGCCGCGCAAGCGGTGTCCGACAGCGCGCCGTCCGCTCATACTGATCTTTTCGGGGTCAGCGATTCCCCTGCTGCCACCAAGCCGGAAAATCCGCAGCAGGCAAAAAACACTGCGACACTGGCGCTGCTCATCATGAATGGCGAACTGGATGAATGGGCACGGCACTTCATCCGGTCGATCTCCGGCACAAGTAATCTTTCACCCAAGCAGCAGAGGGCGCTGGACGAACTGCGGCTTAAATACCTGGAGCCAAAACATTGATGATAAGTTTTGTCAGGCGCTGCCACGAGACAGACACCAAACCGATTGCGCTTGAAGAAGTATTTTCAGCCATCAGGACCGGCGAGCATGGCCTGAAAGAGAAGATCACACTGATTCGGAACCGGTATGAAGGCGAGCGGGATATTACCGGCGACCCCGAAAAGGCCCGTAAATTCGTCGCAGACCTCAAAATGGAGCTTCCCGGGTTCCTGCCCTCCGGGACCTTCACAAAGCGCGACAACGCCAGCCTGGTTGAGTATTCCGGGCTTTTGTGCGCCGATCTGGACAAAGTTGGTTCCGAGAATGTCCACACGATCAAGGAAGTCCTAAAAACGCTTCCATTTGTGCGAGCTGTGGCGATTTCGCCATCGGGCGACGGATTGAAGGTGTTCTTCAATGTTGTGGACGACCCCTTACGTCATTTCGATTCATTCCGATCCATCCAGGAAAACGTCCGGGACGGGTTCAATATCGAGATCGACGAGAAGTGCAAAGACCTGGCCCGGATATGCTTCTTCACTTACGACCCGGAGATTTGGGTGCGCGTCGAAGGCAATGAGCCGATCCCGCCCGCCGATCCGTTGCCTGTCCCCCAGCGGATGTCCTACCCCGGGGTAGTAGCCGATCTACCGCTCCGGGAAAGAATCGCATTTGGGCTTTTGGGAAACCTCACTCCGGCTCCGGACAAGAATGGGTATTTCTGCCGATGTCCGAATGAAGCGATGCATACGAGTAAAACGTCCTTGAAGCACACCATGATTTATCTGGACGGTGCCCCAACGTTGGATTGTAAGCATGAAAGCTGCATGCCGGTTGTTGAAGCGTTCAACAAAGTCCTCAGAAGTGAGATCGGGAAGGCCGAATTCAAGCCGGAGGGTAGGCTCATCGCCCCAGTCAGCCTGAATGGCCAAGAGGAAAAATCCGAGGTGCAAGTTGAGTGGGTTGAAGCTATTACCAAAGCATTCGTCACCGCCAGGGAACTAAAAGGACTGACGATAATTCCACGAAGGAAGCTCCTGGATGAGTGGTTTCGCGAGGGAGACCTGGGGTACGTCTTTGGTTTTAGGGGAGTAGCAAAAACCTGGTTTTCGCTGGGCCTTGGAACCGCTCTCGCCACTGGAGGGAAATTTGGTGAGTGGGAAGCCCATGAATCTGTGCAGGTTGCGTATCTGGATTCAGAAATGCCAGCAGAAGACATTCGACAGCGCGTGACAGGACTGGGGTTAAATGAGAGCGAGAATTTTCATCTGCTAAATCATGAATTACTCTTTGAACGCACCGGCAAAGTGGTCAATATCAACAACATATCAATCCAGCGAGCCATCAGTGAATACAGTATTAAGTCCGGGGTTCAGGTGCTTTTTATCGACAATCTTTCCACGGCAGCCTACGGCATGAGGGAAAACGAAGCTGACAGTTGGGAACAGATGAACCGATGGCTGTTGGAGTTACGCAGGGCCAGGATAGCTGTCGTGATCGTCCACCACGCCGGACGCGCCGGGAATATGCGTGGGACAAGCAAGCGCGAGGATGCCGCATTCTGGGTGATTCAGCTCGATGACGCCAAAAAAGATTCAGAAGATCGTGACGGAGCGCGGTTTATTACTCGATTCACCAAGGCTAGTCGAAACACTCAAAGGGACGTCCCGGCCTACGAATGGCATTTCCTGACTGATTTCTCCACCAATGAGGTCAACATAATCTGCAAAAGGAGTGAAGGATTAGCGGTTTTCCATGCCGTTTTGGAATCCGGCGTAGCCAAACCGAGCGAGATTGCCAAGGTCATGGGAATCCAGGATTATCAGGTTTCGAGACTGGCCAAAAAGGCCATTGACCAAGGTTGGCTGGAGAGAGCTTCCCGTGGCGAATATAGGCTCGTGGAGATAGCAACATGACCCCGTTCTTGCAATCGTCTTGCAAAGTTCTTGCAGCCAAAACACCTGGAATTGCATTCTTGCTGCCTTTACTTGCGTGCAAGATGCAAGAACTCGCAATTTACTAACTACCAACATATTATGACGCAATTTCAAAAAACCGCTCTTGCAGTCCCAAAAACCGCTCTTGCAGAGTTCTTGCACTAATGAAGAAACCTTACAAATGCCCACACTGCGGTCACGTTATGCATCTTTCTGACGATGACATATTCGACAAAATCATCACCTGTACTGAATGCGCGAAGATCGCTTTAGACAACATCCATTATGGAATATCGAGCCGCCAAAGCAATCAAAGCCAAGAAGAAAGAGTCCCTGACTCGCACCATTGAGCGTTACACGGGAACCATGGCGCTCATGGCTTCATGGGAGCAGGCCAGGATTGATCCTGATGCTCCTTACATGCGAGCTTTGCGAGGTAAGGCAACAAAACTTCGCGCCCAGCTCAGGGTGAAAGGATTTCTGCTTGAATGAACCTCGGGTTTTTGACCAAAAATTTATGAAGACAAAGGGGGTAGTGATTTTTTAACGCCATGATTTTAGCAATCGCTTTCTGTGAACGGGACCAGGATTTGGCCCTGAAAAACATTAAATGGTGGAACGAGCTGGGTGGGTGCAAGGGGCACAAAGCTGTGCTCTGGAGAGACCGGCGAACCAACCTGGACATCGCCAAGGAGATACAGGCAGAGGCATTCAAGTGTTTCGATGACGTCCTGGTGTTCACCTGCGGTGCGGAGATAGATGGCTGGCCGGAGGGAGCGAACTACTTCATGCGAATTGCCTCGGGCTACCTGCAGAATCGCAAGGACTGCCGCTACTTTCTCTGGATGGAACCCGATGCCATACCAATTACCCCGGGGTGGATGGACGCACTGGAGGAGGAATACAGGCGGGCAGGGAAGCCTTTCATGGGCGACCGAGTGGAGGTGAATGACATCCCGCTTCATATGTCCGGGGTTGGAATCTACTGGAACCCACTCCATGAGAAAGCCGGGGAAGCATACCGGGCACATGATCTTGCCTGGGACATGGCAGCCAAGGAGCAGATAGTTCCCAATGCGCACTTCACGGAGCTGATCGAACATGCCTGGAAGCACCCGGAATTCTCCTCACTTCAGGACCTGGAGTCACAGATCGCACCGCAAACAATGTTGTTCCATTCCAGTAAAGATGGTAGTTTGATCGAGCGACTGCGGGAGCGGAGAGGGAGCGTTGCCATACACCAACCAAAGGGAGCAGGTAGCCCGACACCACCTGTTTCGCCCTCTCCGCATCCGGGCGGTTATGACGGTATCCCAAGGCACCCTGATTCTGGTGTTTCTCCTGCTCCTCTACTGCGCAGCGCGCAAGGGACTCAGATTCCGTTTCCTCCAGACCACGAACCGATCTGCGACATCTTCATCAAGACGTACCCGAAGGATTACGACTGGCTGAAGTATTGTCTCAAGTCGATCAATAAATACTGCACTGGCTTCCGGAAGGTTTGGGTCGTTTCTCCAGAGGAAATGATCGTGGAGTTCACTGACCCCAACAAGTTTGAATGGAAGGTAATGAACGAGGAGGCGGATGATGGTTACCTGGCCCAGCAGATTCATAAGCTGTATGCCGACGTCATCACCGACTACCAGGCTGATCTTATCCTGCACGTTGATTCGGACGTCATCTTCACGCAGCCCGTAACACCGGCCTCTTTCTTTGGAGTAAGCGGGAACGTGCTGTGGCCTTACACTCCCTACTCCGCCATTGATACCCCGTGGAAACCAATCACGGAGCTATTCATTCAGCGCCCGGTGGAGAACGAGTTCATGCGAAGGTTCCCCATCATGATACCACGCTGGCTTTACAGTAAGCTCAGGGAGTTTTCTTCGCAGACCCATAAGCGTATCATTTCGCAATACATTCGTAACCAACCCTTGAGGGCATTCAGCGAGTTCAACGTGCTGGGGGCGTACGCCTGGGAGTTTCACCATGATGCCTTTGAGTGGGTGAACACGATTGAAACCCCATTGCCTCCTCCTTTCGCAAAGCAGTTCTTCTCCTGGGGTGGCATCACGGATGAGGTGAAGAAAGAGATCGACACAATCTTGAGCGGCGGCATATCGGTGCCCGAAGTCCAGTCAAAGGGTGACCTGCACATTAACAGGAGTGCTGATACACGGAATGACTCTGACGAACGCCGGGGGACGCGACTCCCTGCCGCTCAAGCTCCTCCCGGAGTTAAAGAATTACTAAATGGGATTTGGGTGATCGAGGGTGACACCCATGTATCCAAGTGGATTGAGCAGCAAGGCAGGCTGGACCACGACATGAATAGCCTGCCTTTCATCCTGCCTTACATCAAGGAAGGTGACACCGTGATAGATGCCGGTGCTTTCGTGGGCGACCACACCATTGCCTACGCCAGGGCGGTGGGAAAGAAAGGGAAGGTCTATGCCTTTGAGCCTAACCCGGTGGCATTCGAATGTCTCAAGCACAACCTGGAATCATTTCCAAATGTTCACGCGTCCTCATTTGGTCTCAGTGATGCGGCTGTGACCGTTCCGTTGAGTGGAAACAATGGAAATCATGGAGGTGCTTATGTTGGGACCCACATGAAGCTGGCCAACGTCGAGCTTGAACGACTTGACGAGATGTGTATTGCCCCGGACTTAATCAAGTTAGATATCGAAGGCTGTGAAGTCCAGGCGTTATACGGAGCCAATCAAACAATCATCAAGCATCATCCTACCCTGATAATCGAAGTGAATGAGGTGGCCCTGAACAGGCAGGGTAACAGGCGCGAGAATATATTTACGTTCCTGGAGGCCCGGGGTTACGAGTGGAAGATCATGCAGGAGAACTGCAAGGATAGCGACCCCATGTACGACATCATTGCGCAACCTGTTGGTAAACCAATCAAGGCACCTGCTCCTCGCGATGCTCGCAACAATATGGAAGCCCATGTCAAGGCTTTGGCTGACTACTCCTCCATGGGTGTCTCCGCTAAGATACAGGTTGCCATGCAGCTTAGGAAGCATAACCTTGTTAAAAGTAAACCAACCAGGAAACCAAAGAAAAAATGAGAATCATCTGCAAGTTACTCGGTCACAAATGGGAGTCACTGCAAGGCTGGAATGTTTGCAGGCGCTGCAGCGAGCTGGCTGCCTACGACCATGGACTAGAGCCAACCGTACCTGAAATTCCTTATGACAAGGATTGGTATCAACCAAAGAGGAAGGAAAAAAAAACAAAATGAAGAGAAAAATAATAATGCCGTTGAGCTACGTGGCTGTGCTCCTGATAGGAGTTTTCACGGGGCTGCAATTTAACCGGGTGGAGATTACCGTGTATCGGGTGAGTCCAAAGACTCTTAGCCAGATCAAAACAGATCACTACATCGAGAGTCCGGCAAGCAAGGCACTTGCCGGGGCAACCTTTTGCGCTAACGCCACGCAGCAGGTTGACGGTATAGGCACTGGCAAGGGCTTAATGGAAGTAGCCAACCAATTCCATTGAAGGGAGGTGAAACACAAATGAAAACCAGAATAGCATTGTTCGTACTGCTGGCGGGTGCGCTCTACGCGGCGAACCTCATCAGCGATCATCACGACCTGAACAACTACTGGAAGGGCGCACCGAACTGCCTGCACAATGTCATGCAGGACAATCAGCAGTTGCAAAAGTCGCCCGAGTTCAGGGCGCAGGTTGCGGCGATCGCCGAAGTTCCGTTGAGTAGCGAGCAAGTCGCAAACAAGGCAATGTGGTAGTCTGTTCCTCCCAGAACTAAGTATCCATTCCACCCCAGGACCTCAACTCAAAGTTGTAGGTCGTCCCGTCAATATCCAGGACTGCGGGAACCCCGGGCCATATTCTGAAGAGGACTTCCTGCTCGTCAATGCCTCCGTTCCCATTCTTGGAAGTGGGAGCGCCCACTGCCGCAAGCGCGGCGGAGCTGGCTTCACCCACCTTATCGTGCGGGCCTGCGTCCCCGACTACAACTGGCGCAATCTTTGCGTGCCATTCCAGGGTGCCGTAGCATCCCAGGAACCGGTCCGGGGTCAGCTTGGCAATCTCGGGAGGGATCACAATGAATGGAATAATGTTTCCATTGAGTGGCTTGCCATTGTAGTGGAGGGAAGTTCCTGATGCCCCGGTTGGATCGTTGTGCCAATCAGGGGAACCATCCTTGTCCTCGTCACAATCCCCGAAGAAGAACAGGCACGGTTTATTCTGCAGTACCTGTCCCTCATCGAGTATGATGTTAGCAGCGTAATTCTCGCCCTTGCTGTATATCGTCGCTAACAGCTTCATTCAACCTCCTGGTGCCGGTGTCGCACCTGGGATTCTGCCGCGCGCATCGGCGATCGCCTGCGCTCCGGCCCTCACTGTGTCGTCCTCGGCTTGCAGGTCAATAACCGGCGGCAATGCGATAAACGCGTCAACCGCTGCAATGTAATCTGCTTGCGCGGCTTGCGCCGCTGCCAGGTCTGTATCGAACTGTCCTCTATCTACTGGTGGCATGGTGTGGTCTCCTTTCTGTTTGGTTTACGGGTTAGGAATTCTATCTTTTGCTGCCTGGGCATCGGCAGCCATCTCTTTCACAATTTCATCTTCGCTGGTGAAATCATCAGCGGTAAGTTTTATGAGGGTAATGTCAATGCTCTCCAGGGACTTGGCGATCCGCATCAGTGAGTTCTCTATGCTGCGGTTTGAGAAGGAGATGCTCATCAGTGAAGGTAATGCAGGGAAGCTATTCCTCCAAATAGGGATGCTGCGGTTAAGAACGCCAGTCCTGCCGCGATCAGCCGGTTCCAATATGGTGCTCCCATATTGAAGGCAGCAATCGTAAAGCAGACGAACGCGAACACGAGTAATACTAATCCGAGGTTTTGCATGTGGGTTTCTTTCTTTGTTTGTTGTTATCTGGGTTTGAGGGCTTTGAGTTTCTTGGGTGACACTCCCCGTCTGGAATAGGTGTTCACGCTGTCCCCAAGGAAGGCAAGCAATCCCAGGGCTGCTCCTGCGGGAACGCCATGCGCCACCATGGCCTGATAAATGTCGTTTCCTGAAAGCGGGGTCAGCATGCCAAGGAGTTCCTTGGTCAGAGTGGTTGGTTCCCCGGTCACCTTCTTGCTTTCTGCAGTATTCCAGATCGCTGATGGCAATGGTGCCAGTTTACTTCTTCCAAAATCAGTGAGTATATCTCCGAACCCTCTCTGGGTCATCGGACCATGACCCCAAACGGGTTGGACTATGCCTGCAGCGGTTTTTGTATGCCCCAGTAGTTTTAGTTTGCCTGTTATCGGAGGTGCCAGTCTGGTCAGGAGCACTATTGCCTGTGACAACCCGCTCAAGGGATCAATCCTGGTATCACCAATCTTGATCTTTCCGAACTCGGTTGAGCGAGGATCGAAGCTCACTTCTATTTTCTGGCCAAGTGCCTCGGCTGCTATGGCCACTGTGGAGTACATGATTCCATACCCGATTAAAGCCCGGGCGTATTCTCCGGCAATCATTCTGCGAACTGCCGGGTCCTTGGCGTAACGCAACGGCTGCCCGGTAACAACCTGGAACCGGCTCAACACATATCGTGGAGCGAAGAACGCATCATTAAGAATGACTGCGGCGTTGGCATATTTCGCAGGTATGGTCCCCCGGCCAGTGAAAACATTGATAAAATTAGAAAGCGCATCAGCCTGTTTTGGTGTGACCTGTCCTTTGCGGCCAAGAGTTTTAGCCATGGCATCGAATGAATCTGCCCGCAGCCGGTTCAAGTAATAAACGTAGGCCCGCTGCGAATGACTTACCCCGGGGATGTAGTCAGCCCACCGTGATAGATACATCTCCTCCATGTCTGACAGCTTGGGCGATTTGATCTCGGTGAGTCCGAGCTTTGAGGACTGATACAAAGGTGCATTGGGTCGCTCCCGTATCTCCTGCATCAGTGAGAAGTACGCCTTATCGCTTTTCGTTGCCCGCAGCATATCGGGTATGATCTTCATGGAACGAATGGGGTGACTCGCAAAGAGAACGCCGCCCTGACGCCTGATAGCAGACAAATCCATGCTCGCCATCAAAGCCCTGGGCACCGCTAACAATTCGCGCCCCGTGTACCAGGCGCGTGTAAGGAGTGGCTTGCCGCTGAACTTTTCATGGAACACCATGTCGTCCAGGGCGGTCTTGGCCTTGTGCATTTCGTACTGTAATTCGCGTAACCCCGGGGGAACTTGACCTGGCAACGCCCCTGCTTTTTTTGCCGCGACGGCAGTCATCAGGCTGGACAACTTGTCAGTGCCTTTTTTAAGCTTGGCAGTTTCTTCTTTGGTCAGCGGCACTCCGTCCTTGGCTATTTGCAGCTTCTGTTTCATGGAGTCCATGCCGTAATCCCTGGCCCTGAATTGATGCCAGGCAAGGTTCTGCGACTTGGATCGAAGCAGTCTGCCATCGCCGGTGGCTTGATTCATCACTTCAAGCTGGCTGTTCAAATCTTCAAAGTTTGCCGCAGCATTAGCCCGCTCGTTCTGTGGTAGAGATTTGTCCAGTGCCCTTTTCCCGGCCATGTCCCTGGCGTTCTGGAGTGCTTCCCGGTGGTTCACCAGTATTGATTCATCGACCGGATCAAGGTCTATTTTCTTACCGGAACTAAGATCGGAGATCAATTTGTCCGGGTATCGGGGATTAGCTGCCAGCCTGGCATTGGCTTCAGTTGTAGCGTCCTTTGCGAACGGTGTGTAGTCCTGGTGACCTTCGCCGCCGTACATTGTGGCCCGGCGGCCTTCTGCTATTGCCTTACTGGATTCTGGTATTCCGCGACGCTCGCCAGCGGGCGTTGGCTTCGGCGTCTCTTTGGCGCTCGTGCTCGATGTCTCTGGCGAGGTAGTCTCGCTCTTCTGGGGTGAGGACCCAATCTTCGGGCCAGTAGTTTCCGCGCTCGATGGACTCGGGGCTGCTTCGGAACTCGTTTCCGTTTTCAGTCCCTTGAGGACTTTCAGGTGCTGATCCATCCCCTCCGGGGGTTCGGATATTTCCTGCCATGGAGGGAATTTACCATAATTACTTTGGTGTTCAAGATCATCGTGGATGCGGGTAATAACGCCAGCAGCATCACCCTCGGCGATGTCGATCCTTCGTGCTCTCAGCTCGCCAGGCTGTGACTCACGAATGTCTCCAGCCACGTAAACCCCGGGCATGGTGGTCTTGAGGCTCGGCCCAAGAACTTTGACCGCACCGGATTTGCCCACTTTATCAACGCCCTCGGGGAGCCAACCGGTGTTGAGCTTCGTGTCCAGGAAGTTTTCAATATGGGCAACCGGGTATTCTTTGTCACCAATAGTGACCTTGACTCCGCCGGTAGCTTCATCTCTTGCGATGTGGGTGACGGACCCGGTGACAAGTTCGACCTTTCCTTTTTTTACCAGGTCTAAAATTCTTTCCTTTTGATCCGCGCTGACTTCAGGTCCGAACGGATGCCTTGAAGCGATGATGATCTTCTTGGCTCCTCGGGCAATGGCACCAAAGACCGCCTGGCTTGCACTGTTCCCGGCTCCGTAAACCATTCCCACCTTTCCACGACTCATGTTCGTGAGCCGCTCCGCGTTGCCCCACCCGGCCAGCTCCATGTTCGGATGAATGTTGCCGCTTGCCCCGGTAGCGATCATTACCCTGCGAGCAGGGATAATCCCGTGGTTCTTGGTGACCACATCCACTCCGCCGTCTGTGCGCGGGACCATGTTCACCACTTCAACGTTGGTCCGTAGCTGCGCTCCCCGATTCCTAGCGGTCAGTTCCCTGGGCATAAAGTAATCACGCCCCCTGATTCCGATCTCTCCTGCTCCAACGTTCACGATTTCCTGTGACCGTTTGGCCTGCCCACCCATGCTCAATTCTTTTTCCAGGACTACTGCATCGAGACCTTCATAGGCAGCATGACCGGCAGCTTTAAGAGCAGCAGCGCCGCCACCAATGATTACAACGTCCCGGGGTTGACCGGATGCTTCACGGAGCTTGTGAATCTTGTCGTAAGTATCCCAGAGCTGATCCTGTAAGGCGTACTGCTCCTTTGTGCCTTTCTTCCCGAGGTAATCTCCGACCTGATTCTTTAGATCGGCAGCCTGCTCTTTGAGTTCGACGATCTGACCGTGATTAGTCCAGTCTAATCGCTCCAGCGACTCAAATTCCTGGGTCATTGCGAGCGGCACGGGCGATCCTGATTGTCTCAGGCTATTGATTTCATTTGCCAGGTTGTCTAACCTCGATGCATCCGCTTCCGATGCTGAGGGAGCCACGATTTCGCCGGTGGGTTGGGGTTCGACTCCCGGTACGTTCCCCCGTGCTTCGACTCGTTGCGTTTCTCCGACAACATTATCGCCACTGCCTGCTTCTGGGACTTCACTACTGGGCCTTTGCTCGACCCCGAGTGGAGCTGCCCCTCCTTCCACTTGTGCATTACTTGGCTCGAAGGCATAATCTCTCTCCTTTGCTGTTGGTTTGTCAACCTCTGGTGCCACCATGGGAGGCGGCGGAATTTCTGATTCTGGTAATGGACCGGCTACCCTGCCCGGCGGAAGGGGAGCGATCGGCGTAAATGGGCGCGGCCCTCTCGCCAGCATATGAGCACCGGGTGCCAGCAGCATGGCAACATCAGCGGCTGCTTCACCGGACTCTTGTGGCGTGGCTGTTCCTGCTATTACTTTTGGAGCTTTCTGAATCAAGCTACCGGCAATGGGAGCCATCATCGTAGGAAGGAGGAAAGGAGCGGTCTCTGGCTGCAGTGCCATGGCTCCAGCCATGATCGCATTGGCCGGGGTAGCGATTCCGGTGACAGCGTTTATAGCTGAAGTCGTGCTGGCAAGAGAAGATGGAACAGCGGATGTCGGGATTTCCGGAATAGCACGCCGGGTAAGGGCTGCTCGCACCGGGTCTTCAAACCGTCTCAGCCATGGCGGTGACGGGGCGCTCATCCAGTCTCCAAATCCGCCAATAGCCTTGTCTGTCTCAGGGGTCTCAGGGGGCGATGGCGCTGGTGTGCCACCACTGCCGCCGCCCACGGCGTCGATAAAATCCTGATTAGGGTCAGCGCCACTGGAAGACCCGCTTACAGCATCAATGAAGTCCTGGTTTGGATCAGGCATATCACTGGCTCAGGTATTTCTCAGCAGCAGCCTTGGCGGCAGAAGAAGCGTTGGGATCATTGGCAATCTTTACGGCGCGATCACGCAGCGTTTCTTTCTCAGTGCTGTCGTAGGTGCCCAATGGAATCTTGCTCGGAATCCGTTTGCGTTCTTCCATGATGTCGTTGTAGGTCTTATTTAATTCAGCCAGTTTCTTGGTTGAGACCACAGCCTGCTTATCTCCTGCTGAAGTGGCATATGTGTAAACTTTGTTCCCGGTCGCCTGAGATGGCGGGACTGGTTTACGCATGATCCAATCAGTCCATGACTGACCCGGGGGAGGCTGATCCGGGAGATTTTTGTAATCAATAACGGGCCTCAGGTCCTGGAACTTTGGATCGCCGAAGATGGTCCTGCCTACATCTTCTGCGAAAGCATTGCTCTTGGCTATGTTATCCTTTTGCAAGCGATCAGAAGTGTCATTGACTCTCTTGCCTGCCATCGACAGCGCCTTATTAAACGTTGAAGCCGGGGCAGCCGCTGCCCTGGAATTTAGTCTGCTTGAGTATTCAGTGAAATAATTCGGGCTTTCGGGAGTGATACCCTCGGCACCTAATTCTTTTTCTACGTCAAGGATGGCTTCCGTGCCTGCAATCCTGTCATTTTGTTTATCCACGGTGAAGTCGAACTTCTTCCGGTCCAGTTCCGCACCCGCTTCCCTGATTTGCATTCCCCTGCCTGCCATTTCAAGCATGTCGTCCTGGTGTGCTGCTCTTTGCTGTAATGACGCAACGGCAATGGCATGCCTGGTCGCCATGTTATCCATCTTCAGTCCGAATTCTCTCTCGTCCATGTCGTTCTTCATGTGGGCAACCTGAAGTGCCTGCTCCAGTTTTTGCCTTTGAGAGTTCATCTGGCTCGCGACATGAAACGTGTTCAGGAAAGCTCCAAGAGCCGTCTTCAGGGACGCCTGGCCAGCAGCGATGTTCTCGTAAGGAATCTTCGCTGCAGCTTCCTGTTGTTGCCCCAGCAACCCTTCACCGCTTGGTACGTTAAAGCCATCAGCCATAATTTTACGTCGCTCCCGTGAAGTCTGTTACTCCATATTGATTATACAAGAATGGACTGGGACCCGTCCCGAAATACTGGCTGGCATCAGGAGTTGGATACCCGGCCCCGTAATCGAATCCAGAGCCGTAAGGATTGTAGGCCGTGCCTCCACCTGTATCCTTGGAATACCCACCAGTGCCAAAGCTAAAGCTTGTATCTCCGCCACTACCTCCGCCTCCTCCGGTATTTATTTGATTCCCGAAATCATCGTATCCGGCAAAAGCGGATTCCATCTGCGGCCCAAATGCACTCCCGGTAGCTTCCGTGGCAGCAGCATTACCCGCTCCGATCTTTCCTACCTTCCCTCCCAGGTAAGCTGCGGTGAGATTCTCAACGATGTCGCTCAACCCCTTGGCGATCGGGTCCGGGGCAGCAGCCACATTCTCCCTGAGCTGCTGGGTAGCCTGCTGATGCAATCGGTTAGACATGGTAAGTTCAACCTGTTGCTGTGGCGTGACCAGGTAACCCGCTGGACTCATTACCAGGTTTGATGCCAGTCCCGCCCAGCGTTGCGCGGCGTTCCCTGCTGTTTCCTGTAGCTGCGCTCCCTTGCCGATCAGGTCCAGTGACGTCAACCCGAAATTCCTGGCAGTATTGGCACTCGCCATTCCTCCACCGCCGCCACTCATCAGGTTCTGGAATGCGCTGCTGCGCTGAACCTGCTCCTGTACGTCTTGAGGAATTTCTCCGGCCAGTTCTTCACCGGCTGTAGCCTGCATCTTCTGCGTGAGCGCCCCGCCTGTAGCAAGAATGTCGGAGAACCCAGGGATTGCCTCGTTAAAGGCACTGGTCATGTAATCCTGGTAAAGATTCCCGAGCTTCGTGATCTCAGGGAATGCAGCAATGTTTTCCTTGAGAGCTTTGATCTGCTCAGGACCGAACTCAGTCGGGATGTAAGGAGCTATCTTCGGTTTGGTGCCGAAGATGTCCGATAGGATTGGGACTGCCATGTTGTTACCTTGTGTAATAATTTCCAACGTCACCAAGTCCGAAGCCGTACGTCTGGATATGCACGGTCCGTCGGATACCGACCAGGTAATCGTGGAGTTCTTTTTCTAAAATCTGGAAAGCCTGTGCCTGGCTCTTCGCCGCGTCATCCCATTTATTGGCTTCCTCAAGGAACTTGGAGCCGACCAGGAGCCGCATAACCTCGTAGTTTTTAATCACCATCTGATCGAGGGGCTTCTTCTCCAGCCACCGCACTTTGCAGATGGCGCTGAGGCACTGAACATTGTCGCAGTTGGCGATCAGCTTGTATTTTCGGCGGGTGGTCCTGCTCCCTGGGAAGTACTCGTCCCCCATGTCTTTCAAGATTTCGGAGCAGGAAAACATCCCCGGGCCATTATCGAGGTGCTCAAAGAACTGGCTCCGGACCGGGATTGGCCTGCCATTAAGATCGACCGCCAGGACGCTGTCAACGTAGAGTGGAAAATAAACAATTCCTCCCTGCACGTTTGCCTGGACTTCGACAATGGTGTCCTTGTAAAGCCTCCCGGACATGGCCCGCCGCTCCATCTGGTTGATTGTCCATGTCAGGTCACGCTTGCCTACTCTCAGGGCGGCATCCACATCGAGCGCAATCTGTGCCCTCAACCAGCCCATGCTGTTCGCAGGAAAATTCATCAGGTCCTGGTAGTACGCATGTTTGCGGACCATATAGTTCCGGGGGTCCATGAGATGATTCTTCACCTCGGACTGAAGAAGCTCAAAAGCCGATTGCCGGAACTTGGCGGCATCATCAACAGCGTTATTCTCTTTGCGTTCAATGGATAGGATGATGTCCTTGATGGCCTCAATGTTCTGAACAATCAGGTAATCTTCATCACTGGTGAGGGGCAGGTAACGCTTCTTCCCACTTAACTGAACAATGGCATTGTCAGGCTGCAGCCCCGGGTATGAATAAATCCTGCGAACATCACTTGGATCGGTGGGGTTAGCATTCAAGCCAATGTCAATCAGTGGGTTGTCGTGAGATTGACCCGGGTCGAAGTAAGCTGAGTTATTGACGATCTCGTACCATGACTGGGTAACATCGGTGTCCCCGTACAGCTTTGTTCCCGCCTCCGTAACCTCAGCCGTAATGACGTTCTCCATTTGCGGAGGCAGGATAAGGAATGTTCCCTGGGCACGGACGTTTGCGGACATCATTCCGCCGACAGGGATCATGGTGTCCATGATGATCTTGGTGGCCTCATTGAGCCTGACCAGCACCCTGGGGTCGGCTTCGTCAACGCCATTATCCACAACGCTGCAGATCATCGGCGCGGCATCCCTGAATGTTATTCCTCCAGGGATCGGCAAGAAGGCCCCAGGAGGAGGAAAAATAAAAACACTGGGGAAATCTGGTATGGGCATGGTTAGTAACCTTTGAAAGTAATTAAGCCCATGACGATAAAGGGCGGGGTTGTCCAAATATCAGACTGCGGAACAGGTACGGGCGCTGTGGGGTCGGAACCGTAATGCCCAAGGTTGATAGTGTGATCGGTCAGATTTGCATAATGGGTGTCAAGGATCGGAAAGAAATCCGGGTCATGATCTGTGCCGTCCTTGTATTCCTTGCCGTTCAAATTCACATCGAATGGAGGAAGGTTAGCCGGTAGGATTGGTTGAGTGAAAAATCCCCCTGTCTTCAAGTCCGTGGTATCTCCGTTGGGACCTTTAACGGAAGCCTGCCATCCATTATGGTAGCCGGTGTGACCGGCGGAGTTATCCATGTGGCCGCCAAGGATAAATTTATCGCTCAGGTTTGGCGTGCCGTTGAACCCGTTGCACAAATACCATCCATCGTAACTCAGTCCGATCTTGCCGCGTCCGGGATTGTTGCCATCCATGTCGAAATCAATGGAAGGATCGCCGGTGTAACCTCGCACCTCTCCGATCATACCGTTGTAAACCCTGCGCCATGCCCCCTGATTTCCTGGATACCAGACTTTAAGGGCGGTTGGCCGTCCGCCCGGGTCCAGCTCGATCCATGCCTTATCCCTATCATCAACCCCGGGGGTATCATGCTGGATCACATAAGGGATGTACGACCCCTGGATTTCCGTGCTGATGAGCTGGTTAAGGAGGCTGATTAAATCATTAACCGTGACCGGCGAAGCGTTGGGATCGGCCTGGCCTATGGAAGTTAGAACGATTGGATTCATCGTGCTCTGCTCCTTTCAGTTAATCTCTGGGCGTGCAGCCTGAACCTGTCGAGGACCACATGACCGGTGCCTTGGAATCGGACCTGGAAATTAAAACCCCTGCGAAGGTTACGAGTGGTGGCCGTGGTGTCCTTCCTGTCCTGCGGTTTACCAAGAGAGGTCCTTGGGTAAAACCCCGGACGAGCGGAGGGAAGTCCTCCCACCCCCAGGGCGCTTGGATTGGCGATGATGAGGCCAAATTGATCCGACATCTCGCGCCATGGGAGCCAGTTGGGGTAATTATCTGGCCTGTAATGAACGGTAATGGTGTGCATTTTCTTATTCGATGACGTCCCTTAACCAAATATCTCCGTCGTAGAGTTCGCTTTCCGTGAAAGGGTTGCTGTCCTGACTGAGTTTACTAAAATCAAAAGACCTGCTTACCAGTTCCCACTCGACATGCCCATCAAAATCGTCCTTATCGTTCAGGGATATTTCATAGAGCTGATTGACGCCGTTATCTCCTTCCTTGCCGAAAGCAAATGCCCTGGTAACGCTTCCGAACTTACCGGTGACGACCTGATACCACTGGATGCCGGAGTTGTATTTCTGCCAGTGCCCATCCCAGGCTGGCCTGAATTTGGTTCCGAACGAGGAGATGATGTCGAAGTCCACAACCACTAATCCCTGGTGAAGAACGGCAAGTCCATTGTTGGAATACGGAGAACAGGTTCCGATGATCCTGTTATCGAAATAGATCGAGGAACCGAATTTCAGCAGGCTCTGGGTATCGGAATCCATGAATTGACGTACGTTGGTGGAGAGCGGTATGTGCGCCCATCCGGTGGCTTCGCTTCTGGCCTGACGGTAGGAGCGATAACCATCCTCAGCCCTGAACCACAAATCTTCGTTCACCACTGAGATGCTGCGATGACCCCGGAGTCCGGTTGTGGACAGCGCCAGTATCTGGAACTGCGATGTTTGCCAGATTTCTCTCGGGAGCGACAAAAAGAACGATGACGCGCCGCGCTCCGCAAACACCATGAGCTGCCCGTTCCCGGTGGACGTATCTAATTGCGGGAAGAAAGTCATCCCCGTGGCTAAACCTTGCTGGAAAGGAATAGCGGCATCAAAACCCCCGGCCAGGAAATTGCGCTCCGTGAACTGGATCAATGAATCGGAGGGATCGGGTCCGGCGTGGCTGCCAAATAAATCTCCGAAGGCGACGTCTCGATCATTTACAACGACCACGATACGTCCCATGCCGTACGCCATAATGGTTCCCACGGGGATTTCGGTCTTTTCAGCGTCACTAACATAGGTCGTGTTGGTCACTCCCGCCCTTCTGGTGCTCTTTTCATTGGCGCGCCTTGCAGTGGCACCGTCGTAGAGAATGGGACTGGATTGGCCGTCCTGAACGATGAGCCATTTGTCGGCCTGGAGCATGTAAGCAATGGGGCGCTCGAAAGTATTCCGGTATGCCAGCTCGATCTCGGTCACAACGGCATCGTGGACTCTGGGGACGATCTTAAACAGGCGACCATTTATCATCGACATCAGGCAGTCCTCACCTTTGTGCGGGGAATACCCGATGATATTCTGAAAGAAGCCGTGCTTGTACGCATCATCAGCCCGCTGTCCCACGATGTAACGCGGATCGGCATTAGGTGGAGCGTTCTCTCCCGTGTAATTCGGCGATGGAGGATTCCTGTAATAGCAGTGATTTGGGTTGCGGAAGTTCTCCGCAAGCTTCCTGATGCCCGGGCGCGTAGTGGCGTGCCCTCCGCGAAACGTCATGTTTTCGGCGGAAACGACCTGGTTGACGTCCAGGAGAGTTGGGGTGCGTCCTGCGTCAACGCCTCCTTCCAGGCTGACCCAGCCATCATAGATACGATTGCGATCCTGGATTGGCATTTAAGCGATCCCTCCGGGGCCACCACCGGAAGTAATTCCGGCAGTTCCAGTTGGTTTCTGAGTGCTGGCTTCTATCGGTCCACCCTGGTAACCACCCCATTGGCTTCTTGGCAAAATGCCTGACCCACCCGGCATTGCATTAAGGTTGCGCATCCCGGCAAAGCCCAGGCTAGTATCACCACCATGCAGAAGACGGTACAGGCTCTCATTTGCGTAATAATTATCGAACATTGTTCCAGCACTGCCTACCCCAAGTGGACCACCGATTGATCCACCCGGAGGACTCCAAAATGCCCCGGCACTTGGAGTATTTGTGCCAAGGTTACTGGGATTGAATGTCGATAACGGTCCCGGACCTTCTGTGCCTGAAGGAAAATATCCCATTGGCTGACCAAACCCACCAAGGGTTGGAGGACCAACATCAGGATAAAGGCTGCCCGGACGAGATGAAAGCTGCGGGTAAGCGTTTGACGCCATTGGCGGAGGATTCTCCTGATTTTTCGCAGTGGCACCACCGGGCATGTTGCCGACCCAGTTCCAATTATTGTCGTAGATGTCCGTGCCGCCATTTGGGTTGGTCACGTAATGCATGCCCTGATTTTCCCAGGGCATACCTCCAATAGAAGGATCAAGTCCTTCACTGGGTACTCCCCCGAATCCGCCACCTCTCGGTCCATTGAGCACATCAGAAGGCCCGGCGTAATTGTCGTAAGGAGCAGGAGTTGGTGTTCCTCCTGTGATTGTCGCGCTGGGCGGACCACCGGGACCACCGGGCACCGGTGTTGGGCTTGCCCATGGGTTTGGAGGAAGCCCAGCACCACGGTAAGGGTTATACGCAGCCGGTGATGGCATTGCCGGGGGAGAGTACGGAGTTTCAAATCGTGGATCATACGGAGCATTGGTCGGCTCGTTGCCGCCAACTGCCGGAGGCGGAAGGCTTTCGTCAGTATTGTAATCGTAATATGATGCCATGATTTAAGGGATTGGGACTGGTGAAGCCCATGAAAGGTTTCCGAAACCGTCAGTCGTTAGGTATTGCCCCGCGTGGCCTGTCTGGTCTGGCAGCAGGTTATTTGCGGCTTCAACCGCTGTGTTGGCGCTGGTGCCTCCATGTGAAATCAGCAGCACCCCGCTGTCAATCTGAGTGGCTGAGATGTGTTTGTTCGTAAACGTTTCATCACCTGCCAGCGTTGCCAATCTTCCGACCACGGGAAGAGTCACCAGGCTTGATCCGAGTAAATTAAATGTTACGAAACTTCCAACCGGAGCACCGGTCGCAATGGTGGTGGTAAGGTTTCCGGCAAGCGATATTTGGAATCCGTGATTATTTAAACCGGTTCCACCAAATTCACTTTCGAGGATGTCGCCTTCCCATGTGCCCTGGAAGATCGTGCCAACTATCCCAATGGAGTCCTGGCCCTCGTAGTTCTGGTCGATGTCGATTCCAGTCGAGATCGAAATCCTGTTTGCTGTCCCGACAGCGGAAATGATGGTTCCGTTTACGTCTATTCCTGGGCCAGCCTGCACATGGAGGTTCCTGGAAATTATCACCCATGACCATTGAGCCTGTCCAATAATGCAGTTAGCTGGTGGATCGTTTTCCTGCAGCCACGTTGTTCCTGACTGGGTATCTCCCTCCGTGATGAAGACGGTCGCTGAGTCCATCTCAGTGCAGGTATCGTTGTCCGTGGATCGTGTCCATGCCCCGGGGTGAGCAAGGTAAATTCCATTTTGTTCAGGATGGGCCTGGTTTTTGGCCAGGATTCTGTCGTTATCAAAAATCGCTTCTCCGTCTATGGGGTGACTCAGTGTGGCCAGAACCATATTTTCCGTGCTGGCCAATCGTGCGGCCTGCTTTGGATGGATGTTGGCTATCAGGTTCAGAAATCTCAGATTGACCGCATCTGAGTCCACCACGGGATCGGCAAGATTGATGATCTTCTGGTTGGCCAGGTCCAGGGAATTCGCTGGAGGACGAATCAGATTCAGGATAGGCACTCGCGTTGGTGCGAGTGGAGTGCCACTCCATTCACCAAGGATAATGTGCCCCACTCTGGTAATGGCTCCCTGTTGGCTTAAAGTGAGGTTTCCGCCGATGTTCACGAAGGTAGGCCGCAGAATTCCGAAGCTGTGCGTGCCCTGGTCGTAAGAATTAAACCAGTTATTTGTAACTGCTCCCTGGGTGGGGATTTCATCCAGGACCAGGTTTGAAGTGTCCAGGTTCAGGATGCGAAAATTATTGGCATCCATGTCGGTCTGCATTAGACCGTTGCGCACAAGGGTCTTGGCTCCGGAAATCAGCGGCTCCGGTGGAAAACGATCTGTATCATCTATGGCCATAAATTAGCTCTCTGATGGTGTTGGCCCGGGGTCCGGGGGAATTATATAATTGGAAATCATGGAATTAGTGAACCCGATTTTGGCGCTGTATGACTGAACTGTTACGCCCACATCGACCAGGATCGGAAGCGTGCCAGGGAACGCTTCCACGAATGGATTATTGCCCACCGCGTAAAAGATGTTCGTGCCATCCACACTTGAAGTGATGTTCACCCGGGCCTGCCCCTGGTAATACGACATCACTGAAATGGAGGTTGGGGAAAGCTGGGGCTGGTAATTTATCAGTGTCACCATGGCATGATAAATCATGTCGCGTCCCAGATAATCAGTAGGACTGGCTGTTGAATCCGTGTCGATGGATTGCGGCGGTGGAACGATGCCCGGGGCATGCGACACGCCTACTCCAACAGCGACAGGAATCTGGTCGGTGGAAAACCGTTCCGAGGTAATCCTGGAAGCATCGAAAGTCGGTATCAACGCTTCAGGGAACTCATGATTGTAAAAAGTGGGGCGGGCAGATGCGCCAGTAGTATTGCCGAACCATGTTTCAGCGTTCTGTGCCGCCCAAAAGCCTGTGAATAAGCGCGTCGTGGTGACGGAAGTCGGCATGGTGGCCACTTCATCAATCGGGAAAAGGAAATCAATATCGTGCAGCGTCCCTGTGCCAGCAATGGGAGTCGATCCGGATTGGAGTTTACCCTGGGCATTCAGGGAAGCGTATCCGCCTGCCGCGTCCTTTGCGGTAAGAGGCTGGACAAGATCGCCCCTGGCTGCCGCATCTACACCCAGGAAGCTGGCCGGAATATTGTCTGACAAATCGAGCTTGGACTGCCGGATTGCAGCGTCATCAGCTACGCTATCGTTGGTCACAGCGCCATCCAATGGAGGCCTGGGATCGCTCAACCGGGAATCATTGGTATCGACAAACTCCGGAGGAACGGTATCAAACCCGCCCAGGTTACGGATGTTCCAATGATTAGCGTTGAGGCTGTTCACCATGAAGCCGTTGTCGATGCCGCGTTT
>Ga0193724_1000024_pt1 | contig 33557 bp, 22 predicted proteins | sample H2a1metaG_FD_146005 | JGI IMG/M metagenome (GOLD analysis project Ga0193724, IMG submission 146005) | Soil microbial communities from a riparian zone of the East river system, Colorado, United States - H2a1 | ecosystem: Environmental > Terrestrial > Soil > Riparian zone | place: USA: East River... | reverse complement strand
TTCCATTTGCCGCCGAACTCCTGCTTGCGTGCGCCGTCATACCCTGAAAGAATCCCGGCTTCTTTCGCGGTATCTCCTGCCAGAGCTTCCATTAGATATGGCGCGAGCAGCTCTCCACCCCTGAGCGCGGCGTAAATCCCTTCGCCCGTGAAGGGATCGAAGAAGTCCGCTGCGTCGCCTACCAACGCCGCTCCGGGAGACCACGCGCGGCGCGATGCCGTTGCGAACGGACCTGTCGCGCGAACCGGTGTCATTCGCTCCGAGCCCTCGAACCGCTCGGCAAGGTGCGGTCGCGACGCGATCCATTTTTCGAAGAATCCGGTCTTGTCGTCCCCGATCTCCCGCGCCCGCGACATCGGCACGACGACGGCGACGTTCATTGTGCCTTCGCCGACATCGACAATGCCGAAGTATCCATCGTAATCGACGTGCATCTCGCCCATGTCAGTGACGCCCTGGACGTTCCTGTAGTGCGCGACCAGCGCAATTCGCCGGGGCCAGATGCGACTCGTCCTCACGAGGCCAAGCCGCCGTCCAATGACGGATCGCAGCCCGTCGGCGCCGACAACGTAGCGTGCGAGCAATGTGCGCGCCTGTCCATCGGTCGCCATCGCGACGACCCCGTTCACTCGCGCGGTGTCATCTCTCGCCACGTCCGTAACGCGCACGGATTCCTCGACGCGTGCTCCAGCCGTGCGAGCGCCTCGAAGCACGATGTCATCGAGAATTGTTCGTCGAACCGCGAGCCCCTTGTCGCGAAAGCCGTGAAAGCCGTGATTGGACGCGAACTCTCCATTGGCGATGAAGCCGTTCGGTGCGCGGACGCTCATCCCGGCCAGGTGGCCCGGATTCGATCGCTCGATTTCGTCCAACACGCCCATGTCCGAGAGGATTCTCGAGGCCTGAGGGCTCAGATACTCGGCGCAGATCTTGTCGCGCGGAAACTTTGCCTTGTCGAGAACGAGCACGTCCACCCCTTCCCGTGCGAGCGCCCACGCTGTGGACGCGCCGGAAGGTCCGCCGCCGACTACGATGACTTCCGCGTCGAGGCGCTCGCTCACTATCCGATCGCGCGCGCCACGCGCTGGAACAATCCCATGTATTGCCAGTGCGGACGTGGCAGACGGAGGACGGCGGCGGCGCGAGTGAGGTAGGGAAGTACCACTGATCTGGAGTCCGCCGAGAACATGAAGCGCGGATGGTCCGCCGCGAACCGCTTGAGTCGTGTGACGGTCGTGTCGAAATCGAGATCGCTGGAGAAATAAAACGCGGGGTCCAGGAGCGTACTGTCGGAGGGCACTACTCCCTCGGCGATCGCGATTCGGTGAAGCGTCGTTCCCGGGTAAATCCGGACACCCACGGTGAGATAAACGGCATCGCCCCGCTCGAGGCGCCATTTAGCGAAGGCGAGAGTTTCTTCCAGCGTCTTACGAGTTTCGCCCGGACCGCCGATGAGAAAGATCCAGAGCGTCTTGATGCCGTGCTTCTCGACTCGCTCGGCGACTTCACGCACCTTGGCTGCGTTGAAACCCTTCTCGAGCTTTTCCAAAACGGGATCGCTGGCGCTCTCGGCTGTTATGCCGAGCGAACGGAAGCCGGCGACCTTCATCGCGCGCAGCAGCTCGGAAGACGCGGCGGCGGGGGTAAAGTTGGTGGTGTCGAGCTGCACGTCGAGCTTCCGGCGGGTGATCGCCTCACAGACCTGCAACGCGTGCCCGGGCGGCGAATTGAAGGTGGAATCGACGAAATCGAAGTGGCGAACCCCGGCTTTGGCTTTCAGCTCCGCGATTTCGTCCGCGACGAGCTCCGGGAGACGCGTGCGATATCCCCAACCTTCGACATTGCGGTACGTGCAGTACACGCACTTGTACACGCAGCCTCTCTTCGTCTGGATCGGAACAGTCGCCCCGTGGCGCTGGTAGCGCGCGAGATCTATCCAGCGATGCAACGCGGGTCGCGGAAGGGAATCCAGATCGGCGTCTTCGCCCGGCGGAGTGAATACGACTGTGCCATTTCTGTCGCGGACCAGGCCCGGGAGATTCTCGATCGGAGAGCCTGAAGAAAGGGCGTCGACCAGGGCTACGCTCGCCCGCTCGCCATCACCCGCCACCGCATAATCGACATCCAGATCTCGAAACAGCGCCTCCGGTGCCACACCGAAGGCAGCTCCGCCCGCGATGACTTTCGCCGCGGGCGCCGCTTCACGGAGCGCACGCAGGATGTCGCGGGCTTCCGGCGTGTAGTGCCTGAGTGCGATCGAATCGCTGTTGTCGATGTTGCGCACCGACACCCCGACGATATCGGCCCGGAATGAGCGGGCGGCGCTTCGCGCGCTCGCGACTGCATCCTTCGCGAAGCAGAGATCGAGGAACCGCACTTGATGGCCGGCGGCGTCGAGCGCGGAGGCGACGCACGCGAGGCCGTTGGGCACGACCGGGTATGGCTGCCGCTCGCGGTTGGTGCTCACCAACAGCACGCGCGCTCCGTTCCCGGTACCCAATCCTGCGCTCGAGTTCATCAGTCCCCGCGCGATTCGTTCGCGCCGTTCAAGAGAGAAGTAAAGCTATCAGGGCGCCCACCGCGGAGCAGACCGCGTTGACCGCGTCGTTGTCGAATCCCACGAGGCCGCCGGCGTGGCTGGTTGGAGTCCCGCAATTGTGGATCGGTCGCTCCGTCAAGGTTTTGCATAGCTCGCACCAGCGCCGCTCCTGCACTGTTGCGCCGAGCAGAGAGTCTGCCAGCGCTCCGGCGACGCCACCGATGGCCACCGCTACAAAGGGAGTGGGCCAGTTGGCGAGCACGGTCGCTCCGCCAATGAACAGCGCGCCAACAAATCCCGCTGCTGTCCCAGCCAGCGAAATGCCGCCCGAAGTTCCCGGGTCAACTCTTCTACCCGAGATTATCGATATTGGACGACCCGCCACGAGAGTTCCGATTTCGGTCGCCCATGTGTCCGCGGCGGACGCGGCAAGCGCGCCGGCGCCGATCGCGAACCACATCGGTGAAGTAGCCATCAGGGATCCAAACGCGGCGCCGGCGTACACTCCACCGTTGGCCAACACCTGTCCCCAGTCTCGCTCGGCGCCTTTCTCCACGATCTGCCCTACACGCTCGGCTTTTCTCCGCTCGCCGAGTTTTGAGAGCAGGCTGGCAGAAATGAACATCGAAAGGAGGAGCGCGCCCCAGCTCCATCCGGCTGCGATCGAGATCGTCCCGACCACCGTGGCTGCTATCGCGCCACTCGTCGAAAGCGTCTTCGTACGATGCGCCGCCATCGCAGCAACTGCCGAAAGCGCGGCGCCAATCATCGCGCGGGCGAGCGTTTCAGTCAGCTGTAACGACTCCGTACTTGCTTTCCACGAAGCGGCGACTCACGGGCTCCTGCTTGAAGGGGGTTCGAGCGACGGTTAGCTTGCGCTCTCCGCCTAACAACTAAATGCCCGGCACTGTAAATCCCATAGTACCCCTCAGTCTCCTCGAAGCAGTGCGCACCGTCGACATCCCTGAAGGAGACGATGTCGAGGTCGAATATGTGCAGGAGCATCGCAACAAGCGACTGGGATTGAGCGAGACGGTGATCGCGCAGATCCGCCGCTATAAGGAAGCGTTGAAGCGGAATCAGCAGATCGCGATCGACGAAGCCGTCGGAATCGCGCGCCTCATCGGACGCAGACCGGACGCCGAGGAAATCTTCACGCGGGCCGGCTCCATCGTGGCAAATCGCATGTACATGATGATCTCCGCGACCAGGCGCCAGATAATTCACTTGCTGCCCGGTTTCCTGGCGCGCCCGCTCGCGTTCCGTCAGGTGAAGAAGGCGGGGAACAAGTACCTCGGCCAATCAGTGCGGCGAGTGGGGTCTTCGATCGTCGTCGGCATAAAGGAGACAGTGACATTCGGCACCGCGCCCAAGGGAATTGGTTGTCTCTACTACGAGTCCGCACTGCGCGAGATGCTGAAGCTGCTCGTTAACGGCGGCGGGATGATCGATCACGTTCACTGCCGGGAACGGGGCGAAGATACCTGTGAGTGGCGCGCGGAATGGCGCGCCGTAAAGAGCTCGCAGCAGTAGAGCGCACTCAATAGACCTTTGTGTCGCTCAAGCCCGAATCCCTTCCCGCGCTCCAGGCTGCTCTCGAGCGAGCAAGCCTCGACGGTTGGCTTCTCTACGATTTCCACGGCCTGAATCCTGTCGCCGTTGGCATGCTCGAGCTGCCGGGAATGACCACGCGCCGATTCTTCGTCTACATACCGCGCCGCGGCGAACCCGTCGCAATCACCCACGCGATCGAGCAAGGTCCGTGGGCTGGCTGGCCCGCGAAGTGGCGCAAGGAGAAGTACAGCAGCTGGCGCCTGCTCGAGTCGCTGCTGGCGGAAGCGGTCAAGGGAAAGCGCGTAGCGATGGAGTACTCGCCCGGCGACGCCGTTCCATATCTGGATCGAATTCCAGCCGGAGTTCTCGAAATGGTCAGAAACGCCGGCGCGACCGTCGTCTCATCGTCCGAGCTCGTCTCCAGCTTCTATGCGGTGTGGAGCCCGGAGCAGCGCGCGTCGCACGAACGCGCCGCCCGAGCCGTTTCCATAATCGGCCAGCAGGCAATTCGTCTGGCCGGAAGTCGCGCCGACAGCGCGTCTCCGCTCAGCGAATACGCGCTTGCGAGCTGGATCAGGGAAAAATTCGAGGCGGGGGGATTGGAGACGGATCACGGGCCGATTGTCGCAATCGGTCCGAACGCCGCGAATCCCCACTACGAGCCCACCGCCGAGAAATCGGCGACGATCAAGCGTGGCGACATCCTTCTGGTGGATCTTTGGGCGCGCGAGAAATCCGGCGTCTTCGCCGATCAGACATGGATGGGGTCGCTTGGCGCGCCGAGCGATCGTGACCAGAAGGTCTGGCTCGCCGTTCGCGACGCCCGGGATGCGGCAATTGCCTTACTTCAGCAAAGAATCGGCGCGAGCAAGCCGGTGCGCGGCGGTGAGGTCGACGACGCCGCCCGCGAGACGATCACCAAGCGCGGATACGGTGATTTCTTCATTCACCGCACCGGGCACTCCATTGATCCGCGCGACTTGCATGGGTCCGGTCCGCACATCGACAACCTCGAGACCCGCGAGGAACGCGACCTCATTCCAGGCGTCGGTTTCTCGATCGAGCCGGGGATCTATCTCGCGGGCGATGTGGGAATGCGAACCGAGGTAAACGGCTTCATCGGCGCGGATGGGGTCCTCATCACGCCCTCCGACTATCAAAAAGAGCTGCTGATCGCCTAGCTGCCGATGAAATTCCAGACGGCTGGGTCCTCGAGTCCCAACCGCCATAGAGCAAAACTGGTGACTCCAAGTTCTCTCGCCTCGCGGACGAGCGTTTCGACCAGCACCCGATCGCTGACCCAGATCTCCCAGCCCTCCGGCGACACCGCGTGAAGCGTTCCCGATGCGTGGTCGCGCACGAGCGGCGTGTTGGTTGTCGTCGTGAGACGACGCGCATCGTCGTAGCTGATGACTTCAGCGGGCGCGCTCCGTCGCCAGCGATACCCATACAGTGGAAACGCGGCGACGATCCTTGCCGCCCCGACCTCGGCGACTCGCGTTCCTAGATTGCGCGAGACCCAGTCCACCGCCGCAATCGGCCCCGGCGGAGAAGTCGCCCAGTGTTGATCGTAGAGCACCGGCATGATGAGATCCGCGGACTGCAGCAGGAGCGCGGCGGGATACGCGGCCGTGTCGGCCGCCGGAACGGCGATGACCACGGTCGTGACACCGTGTGCGCGCACCGAATCCGCGATCGCCTTCGTGACCCTCACGAGCTGGTCGAGATCACGCGGCGTCATTCCCTCGAAGTCGATCACGACTCCGTGATATCCGCCCGAATCGACGAGGGACGCGAGCCCTCCGGCCGTCATCGCCGAGAACTGCGCGTTGTCTCCGAGGCCGCGGATTATCTCAGGGTGAAAACGGCTGCCGAAATAAGTGGTGATGAGCGCCATCGCGCGCGGCGCGATCGCAGCGACCGTCCCGATCGTGTCCGGATAAAGGCGAATCGGTCGAAAGCTCGTGGTGTCGAACCCGATCCAACCCGTGATCACCCGGTCGAGCTTCGAACCGTGGGCATCGATCGCGGCATCGCTCTGGGGATCCCAAGGTCCGGTGAAGCCCCAGTACGATGGTGGCACGCGCGGCTGCGAGGGAAGGTGGGCGCAGCCGGTGAGCAGCAGTGCGAATGCGAACACCTTCAAAACGGCGAAGCTTGTGTCGAGGGGCGCCGCGAACGTGTTCAAATCGGCGAAGCTCCTTGTGTCCGAGCGGTCGACCCCGCAAACTCCGGCGCCATGAGACATCTCTCAACCTACTTTGCGATAGCCGCGCTCGCACCAGCAGTGCTCGAAGCGCAGGGATCCGCCGATCTCGTTCTTACTAACGGAAAGATCTACACAGTCGACAACGCGCGTCCGCGCGCGTCCGCCATTGCAGTGCGCGGCGGTCGAGTCCTCTTCGTCGGATCTGATGCGGAGGCAAGAGTTCTGGCCGGCCCGTCGACGCAGATAATTGACCTTCTCACGGCCACCGTAGTTCCTGGAATTACCGACGCCCATGCCCACCTGCTGGGGCTCGGCGAAATGCTACAGCGAGTAAATCTGGCGGGGTCGAAATCGTACGAAGAAGTCGTCAGCCGCGTCAAAGCGTGGGCGAAGGATGTAGGGCCGGGCACCTGGATACAGGGAAGAGGATGGGACCAGAACCTCTGGCCCAGCAAGCAATTCCCGACTCACGACGCGCTGTCTCGCGCATTCCCCAACAATCCCGTCGTGCTTACACGCATCGACGGTCACGCGATACTGGCCAACGCGAAAGCGATGGAGGCTGCGCAGGTAACTGCCGCGACCGCCGACCCCACGGGCGGACGAATCGTCAGGCTCCCATCGGGCGCACCTTCCGGCGTGTTCGTCGACAACGCGAATGGCCTTGTCTATCGCGTGATTCCCGCCCCGACTCGCGCCGATACCCGAAAGGCGATCCTCGCCGCTGTCGCCGAGGCGAACCGATGGGGCCTCACTGGAATCCACGATCCGGGCGCGAGCGCCGCGACGATCGGGATCTACGAGGAGCTCGCGAAGGCAGAGAGCTACAACCTTCGCAACTATGTCATGCTCAGCGACCCCGGCGCGCCAGGCTCCGCCGTTGTATTGGCGAATCCGTACATCCAGCGCGGACCGCAAAGCGCGCTCTACGACGGACACCTCTGGATCCGGGCGATCAAGCTCTATGCTGACGGCGCCCTCGGCTCGCGCGGCGCCGCGCTGCTCGCCCCGTACAGCGACGATTCCTCCAATTCCGGACTGCTAGTCTCGACGCCACAGCACATCGAAGCGTGGGCGGAGACTGGGCTCCGCACCGGTTTTCAGATCAACGTTCACGCTATCGGCGATCGCGGGAACCGGATCGTGCTCGACGCCTTCGATTCCGCTCTCAGAAAAGTCCCGAAAGCGGACCACCGCTTTCGGATCGAGCACGCGCAGATCCTGAGCCCGGAAGACGTTCCGCGTTTCGCCAGGCTCGGCGTCATTCCATCGATGCAGGCAACGCATCAGACCAGTGATATGGGTTGGGCCGAGGCCCGCGTGGGACCACAGCGAATTGGCGGAGCCTATGCGTGGAGATTGCTTCTCAATACCGGGGTGGTGATTCCGAACGGGACTGACTTTCCCGTCGAAGAGGTGAACCCTCTGCTCACCTTTCACGCAGCTGTCACCCGACAGAATCCTTCCAACCAGCCGGCAGGAGGCTGGTATCCCGAGCAGAAGATGACGCGCGAGGAAGCTCTTCAGTCCATGACCATCTGGCCTGCGTACGCCGGATTCCAGGAAGCGATCCTCGGCTCACTCACGCCCGGCAAGTACGCGGATTTCGTCATCCTCGATCGCGACATTATGCAAGTGCCCGACACCGAAATCCTGGGGACGCGAGTAATTTCCACTTGGATCGGTGGAAAGCGCGTGTACGAAGCGAAGTAGCGACGGAGTTCTGAGGAATGTCACCTACAGAGCTTCCGACGGCACATCGCTTGCCTTTTCATAGAGCGAACATCCACTCCGCCTCGACATCAATGCTCCGCCGTTTTTTCGGCTTTTCAATACTTTCCGCTTTCGCGCTGGCCTGCTCGCACGACGAGACAGCTTCGGCGCATTCCAGAACCGGCCCGCGCTCTCCTGAAGACGGAGTTGCTCCGCGGCCGGCTGTCATCGAACCGGCGAGCCAGCCCTACAAAGTCACGCCGGTCGCGAGCGCAGGCACGATAGCGGGAACCGTCGACTTCGAGGGCACGGCGCCAGTCGCTGAAGTCATTCGCCCGTCGGCGGATCAGAAGGTGTGCGGAAATACCATCATCGCGAAAAATGTCGCGCTCGCCGGCACGCGCGTCGCTGGTGCGATCGTCTGGCTGACTGACATTCGTGCGGGTAAACCCTTTGCGCTGGCGCGTCGCTTCGATCTGACGAACGACAGCTGCACGCTCGACCCGTTCGTTCAGGTGATGCCGACGAATGGCACTCTGAACGTGGGGAACGACGACAGAGTGCTGCAAACGAATCGCTTCATCAACGTCGGCACCGGGCAGGTCGTGGCCGTGGCACCGTTCAACGACGACGGTGAGGTGGTTCCTGTCGATCGATTCACCGTTCCGGCGGAAATCGAAGTAGTGTCAGAACAGCATCCGTGGACGCACGCGTGGATAGCAGTTCTCGACCATCCCTACTACGCGCAGACAGCGGCGAACGGGACGTTCAGCATCGACGGCGTCCCGCCGGGTCGATATCGCATTCGCGCGTGGCATCCGAGTCTCGGATTCGTGGATGATAGCGTCACCGTCGCGGCGGGGCTGCAGGTGAGTATAGCATTTCGGATTCTGAAGGCAGCGCCCGCAGTCCCGACGCCGGCAATAGCGCCAGCCGAGAGCGTTCGTCCCGCAGCTGTAACCGCCCCAGGGGTTCCGATTCTACCGACCGCCTCGAGCACGCCGAACTCGTCGAGCACTCCGGTCAGGGGACCGCCGCCACCAGCGCCGCCTGAGTAAGAGCGCGCTGTCAGCTACTAGCCGACGAGGGCATCTCCCGGCCTGAACTGCCCGCGGTACAGCCTGGAGTACACACCCTCCGAGGCCAGCAGGTCCTGGTGCCGCCCCTCCTCGACGATCACACCACGATCGATCACGACCAGCCTGTCCGCGCGCAGCACCGTGCTCAGACGGTGCGCGATGATGAGAGTCGATCGCGCGCGCAACAAAACCTCCATCGCCTCTTCCACCAGTCTCTCACTTTCCGTGTCGAGACTCGACGTCGCTTCGTCGAGGATCACGAGCGCGGGATCCTTGAGGAATACTCTGGCGATCGCGATCCGCTGACGCTGGCCGCCCGAGAGCTTGACGCCTCGCTCTCCGACTCTGGTATCGAATCCATCGGGCAGTCGCTCGATGAACTCGACGGCGTGCGCTGCTTTCGCCGCCGCCCTAATGGACTCCTCGGTCGGAGCCGATGCACCGCCGCCCAGCGCGGCGTACGCGATGTTTTCGCGGATGGTTCCGCTGAAGAGCGTCGGTTCCTGGGGCACGATCCCGATCGCACCACGCAGGTCTGCCAGCGAGAGGTCCCGGATGTCGACGCCGTCGAACGTAATTCGGCCCGAGGAGACGTCCCAGAATCGCGGCAGCAGCGATGCGACGGTCGTCTTGCCGGCACCGCTCGGCCCGACCAGCGCCACGACTTCTCCCGCGCCGATTCTGAGCGAAACACCCTGGAGCACTTCCGGGAGTGCCGGATTGTAGTTGAACCTGACGTTGTCCACGACGATCTCCCCCCGAAGCGGCCGGGGAAGCTTGAGCGGCCTTACCGGATCCTTGACGCTCGACACCGTCTCGAGCAGGTCGAACACGCGTCGCGCTGCTCCAACCGCCTCCTGATACGCGCCGAACAACGATGCGAGTGAGCCGACTGCTCCCGCGACGTAAAGCGCGTACAGAAGAAATGAGACCAGAGCGCCCGCGGTGAGATTCCCCGACAGAACCTGACGTCCGCCCTGCCAGAGCACGGCGACCACTCCACCGAAGCCGCAGAAAGTCAGAATGCCGAAGAAGGTCCCTCGTATCCACGCGCGCCGAAGCGCCGCGGCAATCACCTCGCTGAGGTGCGCGCCGTATCGGCGTACCTCCTCTGCCTCGGCCGTGTAGCTCTGGACGGTGCGGATCTGCGAGAACGCTTCGTCGGCCGTGCCTGTAGCCTCGGCGATTCGGTCCTGCACACCGGTGCTCGCGTTTCGGAGCGCGCGACCGAACACGACCGCCGCTCCAACCACGAGCGGCACGACCGCAAGCGTAGTTGCCGTGAGACGGCTGTCTGTGATCACCAGCAATATGATTCCGCCGATGAGGAACAGCGTCTGTCGCGCGAACTCCGAGAGGTTGTAGCTGAGGACGGTTTGGAGAACCGTCGTATCAGCCGAAAGGCGGCTCGTCAGCTCTCCCGTTCTGCGCTCCGTGAAAAATCCCGGCGACAGCCGGACCAGATGCGCGAACAGATCCTCCCGGAGCTGCGCGATCACCAGCTCCGATGTGGACGTGAGAAAGTAGACCTGGACAAAGTTCAGCAGCGCCTGGATCGCGAACAAAACCAGCAATCCGAGCGCGATCTTGTTGAGGAGGTCGCCGTTCGCCGAAATGAACGCGGCGTCCAGCAGGTGACGCACGATTTGCGGGAACGCGAGCGCGATGCTGGCACTGGCGACCAGACACACGAACGCGATCGCCAGTCGCCAGAGGTACGGTCGAATTCTCGGCAGCAGTCGCCCGAGAGGGCGGGGTGATGACACAGCCGGCTGAGCGCGCGGCGTTGGACGCTGCGCCGACACCGCGAACGGAGGTGGGCCCGTCAAGCTCCCAACACCTTGCGGTCGATGACCATCGCCAGAAAGAGTAAGGCCAGATAAAGCAGCGAAAATTTGTAGACGCGCCACGCAGGCTTCGTCCAATCGGCGCTGCGACTCACGGTGATGACTCCCGCTAGCAGAATTCCGCCGAGGACGGCCGCCGAAACGAAGTAGATGATACCGAACGCGCCAAACGTGAACGGGAGCAGCGTAAGCGCGATGAGAATCACGTTGTACCAGAGCATCTGACGCATCGTCTCGCGCTCACCCCACACGAGTGGGGCCATCGGGATTCCGGCGCGCCCGTAGTCTTTCTGTTTGAGAAGCGCGAGCGCCCAGAAATGCGGCGGCGTCCAGTAGAAGATGATCAGAAAGAGATAGACCGCGGTAAGGTCGATGCTGCCTGTCATCGACGCCCACCCAACGAGCGGAGGAAATGCGCCCGCGGCACCTCCGATCACGATGTTCTGCGGCGTAGTTCTCTTTAGCCAGCGCGTGTAGACGAAGACGTAAAAATAGAATCCGCCGAGGGCGAGCAACGCGGTGAGGACGTTGGTGAACCGCGCCAGCAAAAATGTCGCGGCCGTTGCCAGCGCGATGCCGAACGCAAGCACGGACTTCGGACCCATTCGTCCGCTCGGAATCGGACGCAGTCGCGTGCGCGCCATCTGCGTGTCGATGTCGCTGTCGAGGTACATGTTGACCGCGTTCGCCCCGCCCGCCATGAGATATCCGCCAACCAGGACGACCAGGACTAGCAACCAACCAGGGTTCCCCGCCACGAACATCGGAGCGACCGTCGTGACGAGAAGCAGTGAGATGATGCGGGGCTTGGTCAGCATCACCATGTCGCGCAGCAAGGAAGGCTGCGTCTGCTCGCGAGCCGTGACGTCCATTTACGTGGCTACTCCTTCAGGCGTTGCGAACTCACCCCTCGACGGAGACTCGTAGACGATCTGCTCGATCTCGGTCATCCCCCGCGGTCCGGCCGCGAGGGCTGCAACGGTCACGACGCAAATCCAAAGTGCGGTCCCAACTGCCTGGTGAAGCGAGCGAAGTGAGGGAGGCAAATGCATCTCGACCATCGCGGCGGCGATGAGCACCTGTAGAATCACGAAGCTGAGCGCCATTGACGCTGCCGTGCGGATGGCGCGTGTCTCACCGCGCTTGTGCACGCCGATCACGATTCCGATCAGGTGTCCGAGCAAAAGAAATGCGATTATCCGGTGCGTCACCTGGATGTAGAGTGGTGTTCCGCTCTCGGTGATTGTTCTGCACCACGGGAATCCCTAGCAAGCCACGGCCGCGCCGGCGGTGTTCGCAGTGAGCGCGCCGAACACCAGCGCCAGAAACGTGAGCCCCGCTGCCGCTCTGGCCGAGCGCAGAGTCCGATTGTATCGAGCCGGGATCGTGCGCGCGCCAAAGCCACCAGCGCGCACGATCACAACCACCAACACGGCAAGGAGCGACATCGCGATTGCCAGGTGCGTGACCACGACGATCGGGTTGAGCGCCATCTTGACCGTGACCGCACCGAAGATTGCCGCGACGATCACGAGCAGAATCGCGAGGAGGGAAGGTCGAAGCGTTCCGCCCGGTCCACCCACGCCCGGCTCACCACGCTTGAGCCACGCGACTACGGCAAGTGCGACGATCGCGAGCGACAGCGCCGCCGCGCCGTAACGGTGCGAGATCTCGACAAGGAGGTTGGGGCCGCCTTGCGCTGGCGTGAAAGATCCGTAGCAATCGGGCCAATGATCGCCACAACCCATACCGGATCCTGTGATGCGGACGATCGCTCCGAACACCACTTGCGCGAACCCCACGACGAGTGCGAGGTAGCCGAGTCTTCTGATGGTAAGCATCTCAGCGCTCTGGAGCTGGCGGCTGCACCGAAGGCATCGGCATCGAGTGCCCCATGCTGGAGTGATCCATCGTCTGCATGTGGGTCGAGCGAGCCTCGATCCTCTGCCAGGTGGCTATCAGGACGGCACATAGCGCCAGGGCGGGAATGACCGCCCACGCCAGCTCACCTTTTCGTGATGAAGCCGGCACCAACTCGGATCTCTTCGCTCGCTGCGCTACAAAAGTGGATCTCAGAATCGCGACTTCGGCAACGAGGCACGCGGCCACGGCGATCCAGAAGATTGTCTCAGCCAGCGGCTGATTCATTATGTGAGAGATGAAGGGGGCGACGACGTAGAATCGAAGGGTGGCCGCACTCTAAAGGTGCGACAAAAACTTCTGGCGCGCTGCTAAAGCTACTCGCGGGCGACGCTGCTTTGCACTACCGTTCGCCAATGGCTGACCCGAATTTCGTCGAGACTTCTTCGCAATCTGCGGCGACTGACTCGACGTTCGCGCGCAACTCGTCGCTTCCGCGCCGCCTCGGCCTCTGGAGCGCGGTCGCCGTTCTCGTCGGCTCGACTATCGGCTCTGGAATTTTCCGGTCGCCCGCCGGCATCGCGAACAAGCTGCCGGGACCGCTTCCGCTGCTCGCGATCTGGGTCACCGGCGGACTCTTCGCGCTTTGCGGCGCGCTGACCCTCGCCGAAGTCGCCGGCGTGTTTCCACGCACCGGCGGGGTGTATGTCTACATCCGTGAGTCGTGGGGACGTCTACCCGCGTTTCTCTTCGGCTGGTCGGAGCTCGTCATCATCCGTGCATCTGCCCTCGGCGCGATCTCCACCACCTTCTCGGAGTATTTCCTCAGAGTCCTCGGCCACAACCCGGGCGTCGCGCCGTACAGCACCTATGTCCACTACATCGCAGCCGCCGCGATCCTCCTGACTGCGACGTTCAACTACGTTGGCATCAGATGGGGCTCGCTGGTGCAGAACGTCACGACCCTGGCAAAGACCGGAGCGTTGCTGCTCATCATCATCCTCGCTCTCGTGATCGGACTGCCGCGAACAGGCGGCTACTACACGCCCGCGGTTCCGCCGGGCAGCTTTTCGTTCCCGCAGTTTGGACTCGCGCTCGTGTCGGTGTTGTGGGTCTACGATGGGTGGGCCGACGTGAGCTTCGTCGGCGGAGAAGTGAAAGACCCGGAAAAGAATCTTCCCCGCGTCTTGATCTTTGGGACGTTGATCATCATAGCGCTCTACGCGCTGGCCAACCTCGCCTACCTCGCCGTTCTCCCCGTCGAGGAGATCAGGCATTCGAATCTGGTAGCGGCCGACGTCGCTGACCGATTGATAGGGACCGCGGGAGTGGCCTTCGTTGCGATTGCCGTCATGATCTCGACTTTCGGAACGCTCAACGGATCGGTGATGACCGGCTCGCGGGTTCTGTTCGCGATGGCCGCGGACGGCCTCCTCTTCAAGCCAATCGCCAGAGTCGACCGGAAATTCCAGACTCCCGGCGTGGCGATCTGGCTTGGGGCGGCACTTGGAGTGGTCTTCGTGCTCGCCGGAACCTTCGAGCAGCTAGCCGATACCTTCGTGATCGCCATCGTGCCCTTCTACGCGATGGCCGTCGGCGCCGTCTTCGTTCTCCGCCGCCGCAGCGACTACAAACCGCCCTTCCGGGTTCCGGGCTATCCCGTAGTGCCGTCAATCTTTATAGTCGCCACGGTCCTCCTTCTCGGGAACGCGATCGTGGACCCCGCCAGCCGGCTCGCGACCCTCGCCGTCATCGGCGTGATCCTGCTTGGAATTCCGATTTTTTTCCTGACGAAGACGGGCCGAGCGGCGGACGACAGTTAGAAAACGGCGAGCGTCGCCGTTGTTGCCGAGCGGTGACAAAACTCTCTTGCAGTCCGCAACTTCCGGACGCTACTTTGTGGCCTTCCCTCCCACCTCTCTTTCGAGACCACATGCTCAAGACACGTCTGTTATTGACTGTCGCTATGGCCACGGCACTGGTGACTGGAGCTTCGGCTCGTCTCCTGGCTCAAGGCATAACGACTGGAGCGATTAGCGGTACGGTTACCGATCCTGGCGGAGCGCCCGTAGAAGGCGCCCAGATCCAGGTGAGAAACGCCAGAACGGGCGCCAGCGCTGGCGGAATCACGCGCGCTAATGGCCAGTTCAACGTCCAGGGCGTCGAGCCCGATGCCGGCTACTCGGTGACGGTTCGCCGCATCGGGTTCGAGCCGATCACGCGCGACAACCGCGTCGTCACCCTCGGCCAGACCACGCGCGAGGACTTCCAACTCAAACCGCAGAGCACGGTGCTCGAGACGGTTACGATTTCCGGTGCGACCTCGATTATCAACCCGAGCAAGACTGGAACGGGAACAACGGTTGGAGACTCGCTCCTGCGCCGTCTTCCAACGTTGAACCGCAATTTCGCGGACTTCGTTCAGCTCGTGCCACAGGTTTCAACGTCGACCGGCGTGGGACTCTCAGGCGGCGGCGTGAACATCCGTCAGAACGCGATTCAGATCGATGGCGCGGCGTCGGGCGATCTCTTCGGCCTCGGCACCACCGGCCAGCCGGGATCGCAGGCCAATGCGAAGTCGATTCCGCTCGATGCTGTGAAGGAATACCAGGTATTGCTGTCGCCGTTCGACGTGCGTCAGGGCAACTTCGGTGGGCTTCTCATCAACGCGGTGACGAAGACCGGCACAAACGAGTTCCACGGAACCACTTACGGCTACACCCGCAGTCAGAGCCTCACGCGTACACAGCCTTATCTCGCTGACTTCAAGCAGCAGCAGTACGGGTTTTCTCTCGGCGGACCAATCCTCAAGAATCGCCTTTTCTTCTTCGTGAATCCGGAGTGGCAGAAGCTGAATACGCCCGCAATCGGATCGTTTTTGGGATCGCCGGATAGTCTTGCAAAGTCCGCCGACGTCAACACCTTCGCGGACTATCTGAAAGCCGCAGGTCTGACCGATCCTGGTTCGGGCGCAAGAGTATTGAAGCAAAATCCGCTCACCAACGTCTTTGCGCGTGTTGACGCCTATCTCCCTGGTTACACGCGGCTGGTGCTGCGCCACAACTATGCTGCAGCCGACAACACGAATTTCAGCCGCAGCTCAGGGACGTCGTCCAGCCCACTCTTCGGCCTGACGTCGAATTCGTACCTCTTCAGCTCGAAGACCCATTCGTCGGTGGCGGAGATTCTGACCAATCTTCCAAGCGGAGTTTTCAACGAGCTCCTGTTGAACCTCACGACTACGCACGACTTCCGAACTGTGCCGGTTACGTTTCCTCAAATAACCGTACGCGGGTTCCAAACGGCGAGCGGTACGCCGGGTCTAGCAATGGTCGCTGGAACCGAAGCTTCTTCGCAAGGCAACAAGCTCGACCAAAGAACGTTTGAGCTGACTGAGAACTTGACGATCCCCATGGGGGCGCAACATCGCGTCACGTTCGGGACGAAGAATCTTTTCTATCGCCCAATCAACTTGTTCGGCCAGAACTCGATGGGGGCGTGGACTTTCAACGATACCACGCAACTCAGATTGGGAAATCCAGTGAGCTACTCCGTGAGTGCGCCCGCACCGACCGATCCGGCCGCCGGTCTCGCCACGTTCCGCGCCAACATGTATTCGTTCTACGTCCAGGATGCCTGGCAGCATTCCGATCGACTGCTCATCTCTGCCGGAGTACGGCTCGAGAGACCGCGCTTCCTCGACAAACCACCCGAGAATCCGTCTGTGCTGCAGAACTATGAGCGTAGCACTTCGGCCGTTCCCAGCCGCAGCCAGGTTTCTCCGCGCCTATCCTTCAACTGGGATATCACGGGCGACCAGACGAACCAGCTCCGTGGCGGTATTGGATACTTCACGGGAACCCCGCCGTTCGTGTATCTGTCCAACGCGTTCGGAAACTCCGGACTCAGCGGATATGCCTCGCTGACCTGCGGTGGAAATGCGACGAACCAGGGAACCAACACTACTTCGACCATTCCTCCGCCGTTCAACGCGGCCAACGCCGCGAATCCTCCGACATCGTGCGCGCCGTTCACGCCGGCGACAGGTCCTGTACGGCCCGGCGCAACGACAGCGGCGAGCTCCAACATTGCCACCATCGATCCGAACTTCCGCTTCCCGCAGTATCAGAAGATCTCGATGGGTTACGATCACCGGTTCCAGAGCGGGTTGGTCGGATCGCTCGAAGGTCTTTACACCAAGGCGCTCTCGAACCCGTTCTATACCAATCTTGCGCTCGTTGGAAAGCAGGGAGTGGATCGTAACGGCCGTATCCTGTATGGCGTTCTGACGTCGAGCGGTGGAACTGCAACTACCCAGGGCGGGCGTCAACAGGTTATTGACGTTACCGATATCCACGGTGACTACACGTACTCAATCACTGGAACTGTCCAGAAGACATTCTTCGATAACTTCCAGGGCTCGCTGGCTTATGCCTATAGTCACACATATGACGTAGCGGCAACTACGAGCAGCACGCAGGGCTCGAACTACCGCTATCAGCGCGATGTTAGCGGCTACCTCGAGGATCGTAGCCTCACCCGCGGCAAGGAAGACATGCCGCACCGGATCGTCGCCACCGGTACCTGGAGGCTGAAGACGCTGACCGACTTCTCATTGGTCTACGTGGGTAATTCGGGCGCGCCGTTCGACTACGTGTACGGCGTCGGCAGCGGTTCCGGATCTGGCGATGCAAATGCCGATGGCCAGTCCCAGAACGATCTGGTCTACGTCCCGAAGGACGCGCACAACCCGAACGAAATCCTGTTTCAGGGATTCAACGGCGTCTTCCCCCAGATGACCCCGGCCAATGCAGTACTTGAGTCACAGGCCGAGGCCGATGCATTTGATCGCTACATTGATCGTGTGCCCTGCCTCAAGAAGGCCCGCGGCAAGCTCCTCAGCCGCAACGCCTGTCGGAATCCGTGGCAAAACGACGTGGACGTGAGCATTGGTCAGTCGCTGAGAGCTTTTGGACAGCAGAATCTCCAGCTGCGCCTCGACGTCATCAACTTCGGCAATCTGCTGAACAAGAGATGGGGATGGCAGAACTTCTCGGACCAGAACAACACTTGCGGTCCGATCTGCAGCGCAACGACCCTGCTCACGCAGCAGGGCAACCTGCTTCCGACGGGCGTAACGACCAACAGCCCGTTAGCGCAGGGGATCTACAACTTCAATAAGACCATGAAGCCCTGGAACGCCGACAACGCGTCCTCGAACTACCGCATGCAGCTCTCGCTCCGGTACAGCTTCTAGCAACAGCCAAATGGCTGCGATGCGCAGCTATCGGTAGCGGCAAAACGTAAGAATGCCGGCGGGGTTTCCCCCGCCGGCATTTTTCTTGTCAATCCTTCCGCCACCTAAGCGCGAATATTATTTCAACCACCGATGACAGCCATTGAGCTCTCGAGCTACGCCGGCCTCGCCGCCATGACGCTGCTCACATGCAATATCCTCATCGGGCTCGTCATGTCCGTTAAGTACAATCCCGTCAGAAACTGGCCCCACCGCCGCATCAATACGTTCAAGATCCACAACTGGACCGCTTACATCGCCCTCGCGGTCGCCGTGATCCACCCGCTCCTGATCACGTTTTCGTCGACTGCCAAATTCACCCTAGTCGACATCCTCTATCCCGTGAATGCGCCGAAACAGCCATGGATCAACGTCCTCGGCGCGCTCGCCCTCTACTCGCTCGCGTTCGTCGTGGTGACCTCGTACTTCCGGGGAGAGCTGGGCCGGAAAAAATGGAAGACTCTCCATTTCACTGCATACGGCACCGCAGCACTCTTCTACGTCCACGGAATCCTCACCGACCCGAACCTCAAGGACGCCCCCATAGACTTTCTCGATGGCGAAAAGGTCTATGTCGAGCTGTGCCTGCTGATCGTGATCTTGGCGGCTGGGTTCAGACTCCGCTGGCAGCTGCGCCAACCGCCTCCGCGCGTTCATCGCCCCAAGCAACCTCGCGTCGGCAGTAGCCCGCAGCCACATGCTGCTCCGCCGACAGCACCTGGCAGGTAGTCTTCAGTGGCAGTAGTAGCTACCGCTAGAAGACCTTCACGTTGATGTAACGCTTCGGATTCTTCTTGATGTCCGCCAACAGCGAATCCATCCGCTGCAACACAGCGCGCACGTCGTTGTACGCCCCGGGATCATTGATCAACTTCGCGACACTCCCCGGCCCGCTATCAACCTTCGCCAACAACAGGTCGAGCTTGCCCGAGGTTTCCTTCAGCTGACCACTGATCTCCGCCAGGTTCGCGCTCGACGTGCGGAGATTGTTCACGGTCGAGTCAACTTTGGCCGGATCGATCGCGGACGTCGCGCGCCTCAATGATGTCATCGTCGCGCTTAGCTGCCGCGACTGCTCCGCCGCAATCGTCGCGAAATCGTTCACCAGCCGGTTCGTCGCCGCAATCGTATTGCGCAGGTCGTGAATGCCACCCGAAGCGACCATCTCGGTCTGCAGCGCCGTGGTTATCGCGTTCACGGATCGCATCACGGAATCGGCCTTGGTCGTCAGCTCGCCGATCCCTGGAGTCGATGGCCCGATCGGAATCGTGTCACCCGCCTTGAAGGAGCGCGGATCCGGCCGCGACGGCGTGATCGCGATTGCCTGATCACCGAAAATACCGTTTGGGATCACCGCTGCGCTGCTCGTCCGCGGCACCTGGTAGCTCTTCACGATTCGGAGCGTCGTCACCAGGATTCCGTCCTGGTGCAGCTCGACCTCGTCCACGTACCCGACGTTGACTCCGACCAGCAACACCGGCTGGCCCTGCTTCAATCCCGCGCCCCATGGGAATTTCACATATAGGGGATAGCCCTTGGACAGTCCGCCACGCGCAAGCCAAAGCGAGCCAAGTACCGTCACTATGACGGCGACCGTGATGACCAGGCCAACGAGGACTTCGTCTCTTTTTTTCATGCCTGGAGGTAAGGGGCGAGAAGGAGCGCGGTGAGCGCGTCCAGCACGAGAATGGCGACCGAGGTAACGACCACTGCCTGCGCGGTGCTGCGTCCGACGCCCTCGGCGCCGACGTTCGCGGTGTAGCCCTCGTAGGAGCAGAAGAAGGCTATCGCGCCCCCGAATATAGTCGCCTTGATGATGCTGTACACTATCTGGAACGGCGTGAACGACAGTCGCAGTCCCTCGGCGAACGCGGCGGACGTCACGTCAGTCGCCACGACCGCGGTGCCCATCGCTGTCCCGATCCCGACCGCGTCCGCGATGATCGTGAGCACCGGAAGCATGATCAGCGCCGCGAGCAGACGCGGCACTACCAGGTACGCGATCGGATCGTACGCCAGCGTCTCGAGTGCGTCGATCTGCTCCGTCACTCGCATCGTTCCGATCTCGGCCGTGATCCTCGCTCCAACACGCCCCGTCAGCACCAGACCAGTGAGCAGCGGACCGAGCTCGAGGACTATAGACTGACGCGAGATGAGCCCGACGACCGAGAGCTGCACGCCGCCGAACAGCTGATACCTGGTTTGGAATGCCGTGACCGCACCGATGAATGCGGCCACGATCGCCGCCAGCGGCACGGAATCGACGCCGATGTTCCGCATCTGCCGGATCGTTTCGCCGCCATACGTCGCCGGATCCCTGAACGCGATTCCGATGTCGCGCAGGAAGTAGCCCCACTTCCCAACCTTGCGGAAAGGGCGGAGAGGATCCTTGATCAAGTTCTGACGCGCGCGAAAAGGATGACTCCCACTACGCCGAATATGATGCTTGGCAGCCACGCTGCCAGGTCCGCCGGTATCATTCCCTTTCCGCCGATGCCCTTTGTGAGCTGAATCAGCATCAGAAAGATTACCGTCGTTGCCAGACTGAGTCCGATTCCGTAGGCTGCGCCGCCACGCTGCGTGCTCGTCGCCAGTGGTGCGCCGAATAACAGAATTACGATGCAAGTGACTGGAATCGCGATCTTCAGCATTCTCTCGACACGCAGCTCGTTCACCTCGGCGCCCGATCTTTCCATCGATGTGATAAAACGTCCGAGCTCTCGAAACCCCATGTCCGTCGGCGCCTTCTGCGCCAGCGTCAGCTGCTTCGGCGGCTCAGTGAAATGACGGTCCACCAGCGAGTCGAACGTGAATGTCATGTTGTGCAGCGAGTCGGGGATCACGTGCAGCGCTCCTTTCTGCAGCACCCACCCTTTCGCCGGCCTGTATTGCGCGCCGGTCGCCGTGACGACGTACGAGGGATATTCGGGTCCGTTGCCCTTCCGCTCGATCACGATTCCCTCGATCGACGGTTGCAGGACATGCAGCGCGCCGACTTTGTAGACCCGTCCGCCGTCCGCCGCATACGCGAAGTTGTAACGATCGTTGCCGACGTTCACGCGATTCGCATCCAGAATATCCAGCCGCTTCTTGTTGGTGATGGGAGCGAGCTCGCCGAGTATGAGACCTACGATGGTTGCGATGATGGCTCCCACAAAGATGGGAGCGATGAAGCGGTAGAAGCTGATCCCCGACGCCTTGCCTGCCGTGATCTCCGAGTGACGCGTGAATGAGCCGATCGCGAACACCGTCGCGAACAATACCGCCGCCGGCAGCACCATGAACATCGAATCGGGCAGCCAGTACACGTAGCTGAGCGCAATCCGCCCGACCGAGAGGTGCTGGCCGAGATACTTGTCGAGATTGTCAGTCAGGTCGATGATATTGACGAGGATCGGGAAGCCGAACGCCGTCGTCACGAAGATCTTCCAGAACTCGACGAAGACGTATCGGTCGAGCGCCCGCACCATTGTCTTCAAGCTGCGAGTCTCTCGCCGCGAACCCGCCGGTTCTTCCACCCGATTTTCGACCGAATCGATCCCTTGATCGCTCCCAACATGTCTCTCATGTCACCGCCGCGCGCGGTCGAGCCCTCCTGGCCCATCTTGGACAGCATCCAGAGCGCGACCAGCGAGAAGATGACATTTGCCATCCACATCGAAACCACCGCGGGCATCATTCCGCGCTTGGCGATCGATTCGCCCGCGATCAAGCACACGTAGTACAGCGCGAACACGAACAGGCTCACGCCGATCGTCAGTCCCACTCCACCGCGCGGGAACCGCAGCGCTATCGGGGCGCCGAGCAGAACGAACACGAAGCAGGCGACGGCGAGCGCGAATTTTTTGTGGATCTCGACCCCATATGAGTTCATCAGCTGCGCGCTGTCCTGCAGCCTGATCCTCAGAGCCTCCATCTCCGCGAGCTCCGCCGAATTAGGCGGTGCCTGAGTCGCGGTGTTCGGAGGCGATGCCTGAGCGGGCGTGCTGCTCGAAGTTCGTGCTTGCGCTACCGGTGTCGGGAGGACAACCGCGGGAGTGGAGGAAGCGGCCTGCGTTGTCGACGACACGCGAGGCCTCGTCCTGATTCCGGGCTTTGGTGCTCCCTGCTGCTTGGGGATCGTCGATATCCCTTGCGGCTTCGCCACCGTCGTCGATACGCCCTGCGCCTTTGCTTGCTTGGGAGCGAGCTTCGCGAGCTCCTTCGCGAGGAGTGCCACACCATTGCAGTACAGCCTGCCCAGGCCGATGTCCCACGGAGCATTGATGTCGGCGTTCAGCACATCCTTGCTCAGCATCGCCTTTGATTTTTTGAGGGCTGCAAGCGTCTTGTCGAACTGCTTGCGGGCCACGTCATAATCGAAGCGCGCGCGATTCTGCGCATCCTGCATCTCGCACACGGTCATTTCACGATCGCTCTTGTAGGCATCGGCGGTCGTTTTCTGAAACTGGTTTCCCACCCCACGTACCCGGATCTGATCGACGTTGAAGTACAAGCGCTGCAGCTCGCTGGGATTCACAGTCGGAACATCCTGCATGTTGCCGTTGTAGAGCGTGAGTTCGAGGTCGGTCATCCCCTTGCTCATCCTCATGTTGCCGCTGTCTGCGTAGATGGTGCGGCGCCGCGTCGGATCGGCCATGTCGTAGATCGTTACCTCGCGCATCAGATTCGAGGATTCGTCGAGATGGCCCGCCCGCAGGTAGAACTTTCCGGGGCTGACTTCGTTGATGACCTGTTCGCGCAGTCCAAACGTCGGCTTCTTCTGCGCTATGTCCCGTTGCAGAACGGCCAGCTTGTGATTCGATCTCGGGAGGACCTGATCGTTGAATACGATCATTACGGCCGTGACGCCGAGTGCTGCCCATAGAACAGGCTTGAGCACGCTCACTACACTCACGCCGCTTGCCTTGATTGCCGTGATCTCATTCTCGGCCGCCAGGCGGCTGAATGCGTACAGGGTTGCAACGAGAACCGCCATCGGCAGCGTGAGCGCTACCGTCAGCGGAATTGACAGTCCGAAGAACTCGGCGATCACCAGCATTGGCAGTCCTTTACCGACCAGCTCGCCAAAATGCTTTCCGATGTACTGCAGCAAAAGGATCGAAGTGAGCGCTGTGAGGGCAAAAGTCAGCGGTCCCACGTGTTCCTTTAGAACGTAGCGGTGCAGTATCTTCACGGGGTGAAATATACCCTGCGCCCATGGGTAAGCGACACGCAGACAACGAGTTCCACGCGTTCGATCGTGCGCGGGGCACGCCACGTCGCGCTCGCGTTCACCGCGACTGCGCTCCTCTTCGTTGTTGGCAGAACCGCGCTCGCGCAGGACCCTAGCGATACAACGCGGAAAGTTACACCCGCACCGCCGATTACTCCGCCAACCGGAACACCGGGAACGCCCGGCATTCGCTTGCGACTCGGGCGCGACACGCTTCCGCTCACTCTTCCAACGGTTCTTTCGCGCGGAGATCGGGAATCGTTCCGTCAGGCCCAGGCACAGATCGACGCCGCGCGCGCGACGGCGTTCCAGCAGAACATGCGCACGATCATGCAGGCAGTCTGGGGGCAGGTCGCGACGAGCAACTTCGCCACGTCGGCTGCCGCGCCCGGGTATCCGGGTGATCTGCCGCCGAAGCCGAAGCCCACGGTCGGACCGAAGCGCGTTCCGATACTCGGAGAATACGCCGACCTCGGGCTTCAGATCGACGGCCGCCTCGAGTTTCGCGACGAAAAAAATCAGAGCGCTCTCTGCCAGCAGGCCTTTTTCCTCGACCCCGTCGCGAACTGTCGAAGCGCCTTCGAGCCGCTGCCGCAGGTCGATTTCCAATTCGCAGCCAAGTCCGGCGGCATCATCGCCGACCGAATCCACGTCAATCTCGACTACGACACCCAGCGCGAGTTCGACGCTTCGAATAACATCTCGATCTACTACGAGGGGAAACCCAGCCAGTTTGTGCAGAAGCTCGAGGTCGGCAACGTGACATTCCAGCCGCCGGCGTCACGCTACATCACGGCGGGAATCGCGAGCGGAAATTACGGAGTTCAATCCGTCACCAAGATCGGCTCGATGCGGGTCAAGACAATTCTGGCCCAGCAGAAGGGCAACATCGTCCGCGATCGCGTGTTCACTGTCGGCGATCGCACGCTTCAGGCGATCGATCGAAAGATCGAGGATTATCAGTTTGAGCCGCGCCGGTTCTTCTTCACCGTCGATCCCCGGTTGTTCGGCGCCGGGTATCCGAACGTCGACATTCTCGACACGAAAAGGATGGCATCGCTTTCGGCTTCGCTGCCGGATACGCTGCGGCCCACCAAGATATTTCTCTACCGGCTGTTGATCGGTGGCCAGCCACCGAATCCCGCGGGTCCGCAATTTCGCCTGATCGGCGACCCGCGTTCGCGTCGCGGACAGGTATACGAGTATCTGCGTGAAGGCGTCGACTACTACGCCGATCCATCACTCCTCTGGATCGCGCTGGTGCGTCCGCTCGCCCTCAACAACGAGCGACTGGTCGTCGCCTATCGCGTTCGCATCAACGGTCGTGACACCACCTACGTTACCACCGGCGGCACTCCCGACCTCGCATTCATTTCCGGGCGCGACCAGTTCGCGAATCTCATCTGGGACCCGAACGTCCAACCCGGCCAGCCCGCATTCGATCGCGAGATCCGCAGCGTCTACCGCCTCGGCGGATCGGATCTGCGGCGGCAAAGCGTGACGCTGAAGGTTGTCACGGGTAGCGCCGAGGATCAGGAGAAGCCCGTTGCCGGCAATTCGGACACGTATCTCAAGCTGTTCGGACTCGCGCAATCAACGAACAGCTCCAGCTTCGACCTCGAGAACCGCATCTGGCCGCGTCCGAGCGATCCGAATTTCGAGCTGAGCCTCGGCTCCCCGGGCGCGCACACAATTCGCGATCAGTTCCTGATTTTTCCATCGGCCAAACCATTCGCCAGGAACGGTCTCGCCGTTGGCGGCAATCCAACCAACGACACCATCTACACGACGCCGCCGGAATACGTCCGCACGTCGCAGCGGCCGGAGGCGATCTATCACATCCGAATGCGCGCGCAGTCGGAGGGAAGCGGGGAAGGGGGAGCGCTGATGCTCGGCACGGTGCAGATACGCCCGAACTCCGAGCGCCTCCTGGTCGACGGCATTCCCCTGATTCGTGGGACCGACTACTCGGTTGACTACGACCTCGGCCGCGTCTCCTTCAACCGGCCCGACACACTCTTTCCTCGACCGCGACAGGTCACTGTTCAATACGAGGAGAATCCCGTCTTCGAGGAAACGCCGACATCGATTTTCGGTGCGACAGCGGAGATCCCGTTCGCGAACGGTGAGATCAACTTCACCGCAATCTCGCAGAGCCAGCACTCCAACTTCACGCGCCCACCGCTCGGGTTCGAGCCCGCGGCATCACTCGTCGCGGGCGTGAGCGCGCTCTTCAACTTCGACGCGGAGCCACTGACTCAGCTCGTTTCCAAACTTCCGTTCGGACCCACGACCGCGCCTTCGCACATCGCCTTCTCTGCGGAGCTCGCCGCCAGTCGCCCGCAGACAAGCGCGTCGCAGCAGGCCTATCTGGAATCCTTCGAGGGTGAGGGCGGTTTGCAAATCGCCCTCAACGACCCACAGTGGTATTTCAGCAGTCAGCCCGCGTTGGGTACGCGGATTCCTGCGCGCTTCGGCGCTACCGTGTTCGATCTTGCGCGCGCAACCACACTCGCGTGGCAGAGCAATGGCCTCGACGCCGACGGCAAGATAGTTCAGTACACCATTCGCCTGATCGATACGGCAGTCGCTCAGAGCGGCGCCGGATTCTCTGCGCCGGAGCCGCTGCTCTGGCTAACCCTCTATCCGCTCTCCATCGGTGGACGGCTGAATCCATCCACGAATGCGTTTCGCTGGGCGATCTCGAATCCCCCTACGGGGCGAAGATGGCGCTCTGTTCGTACCGTGCTCAATCCAAGCGGAGCCGACATTTCGCACGCCGAGAATCTGGAGTTCTGGGCACAGATTCCAACCGGCGCCGGTGTGTCAAAAAACCCAACTCTCGTTTTCGATTTTGGAGACATCTCGGAAAACTCGGTAACCTTTGGACCGGACACTCTCGTAATCCAGCAGGGCACGACGTCCGGCTCACTGGACACAACCTATCGCGGGAAAAAAATCCAGGGACTCGACACGCTCAACAGCGAACGCGACCCCTTTTCCCGCGCCTTCAATGTGAAGAGCAACGACAACGGTTTGCCGGGCGATGTCGTTGACACTCTGATCGTCAAGTACGACACCGGTCAGCCGCCGACGTTTGTCACGCTCCTATTCGCTCGCACGTGTCGGGGCGGTTACGGCATTCGGCAAATACTGGGCGACACGCAGACAAACTGCACGGTGAACAACAATCGCCTCGACGAAGAAGACATCGACGCCGACAACGTTCTCAACTTCACCACGGCTGAACGCGACCAGGAGCAGTGGCAGCGCTACGTCGTCAATCTGGCCGACCCTTCGAAAATCACGCGTCAAGGTCAATGCGGCCCACCGCCCAAGCTTGCCGGCCAGCCGAGTGGGCCTCGCGACAACGTCTGCTGGGAGTTCTTTCGCATCCCCTTCAAAACGCCCGACGACTCTCTCGGCCATCCGTTGTTGCGGCGCGCTCGCGCACTTCGAATCACGATGATTTCGGGGGACGGCGTTACCGACGACGAATTCACGACCATTCCATTGGCGCGCCTTCGACTCACCGGTGCCCCCTGGCTCAAGGTCAGCGACAGAACGCTTCACGGAATTGCCGGCACCCAGACGTCCACCGGGACCGTCCAATCCGGTGTCGTCGGCACTCAGGACACGAAGGTGCATGGCATCGCCTATGAGTCGCCACCCGGTATTACGGACGCGCCAACCAGCAAAACCATCGCGTTCCAGCCGGGACTCGTTCAGATCAACGAGCGGTCCCTGCGGCTCACCGCAACCGATCTCGCCGTCCTCGACCGCGCCGAAGCGTATTATCGCTTTCCCGAGGGTGAAAAGAACTTCATGAGCTACAAGCAGCTCCGCGTTTGGGCGCGCGGCGTGAGCAGCGGCTGGGGTCAGGACGGAGAGCTTCAGTTCTACATCAAGATCGCGCGCGACGACAACAACTTTTACATGTTCCGCACGCCGATCAATTCGGGATCAGCAAAGGCTGCGTGGCTGCCGGAGATAACCGTCAACTTCGCCACGCTGTTCACGCTGCGCGCGCAGATTCAGAACGCCTATCTGCAGGGAACAGTGCGCAACACTTGCCACGGCCCCGACTCCGTCCTCATCGCGAACACGCCACTCCCCGCCGGCGCGACAGCAAGCTCCATCTATGCGGCGTGCGACGGCGGCTACGTCGTGTACACGTTGGACCCTGGCGTCACTCCTCCCAATCTTGCCGCGGTTCAGGAGTTGGCGGTTGGAATGGTGCGGCTCCCGACTGCTCCCGGTGCGAGTCCGGTTCTTCCCAGCGACACGCTGGAGCTCTGGGTCGACGACATCAGGCTGGCGGGCGTCGTGAATGCGACGGGCTTCGCTGGCCAAACTGGACTGACGATCGTCGCCAGCGACTTCGCCGACATTCGTATCAACGCCAGCAGGCGCGATCCGAATTTCAGACAGCTGGCGGAACAACCGAGCTTTCTCACCGACAACGACATGGACTTCAGCTCGGCGTTCCATCTCGAGAAACTTCTTCCCGGTTCGCTCGGGATTTCCATCCCATTCACCTTCAATTACACATCGTCGTCGGTCGATCCGCTCTTCGTCACCCAGTCCGACATCATGGCCGACGCGATCCAGGGACTCCGTACGCCAAAATCCGCGGCGACATCAATGACGCTGAGCCTGAGGCGTACCAGGCAGTCCACGGGTTCGGCCTGGTCGCCAATTCTCAATAACCTGTCGCTCAACTCATCGTATACCACCGGCGTTTCGCGCAGCGAGTACGAGGACGGCAACGCCAAGAACTTCGTGGTGGGACTCGATTTCAACCTGCTGCGAGCGTTGCTCCCCGACATGGCGAAGTGGTCGCCAACGGAAGTGCATCTCACCACCACGTACAACAACGGACACGACAATCGCGTTTCCTATCTGAAGCCCGCGTTCGCGCTCGACGACACTACGCACCCGGTCAAGGGAAGAACGCGAACATGGAGCAATGGCAGCACGCTCGTCTTCCATCCATTCAAGGCGGCCTCGGTTCGCTGGGACATTACATCGGTGCGTGACCTGCGCGACTACGGCACTGACTCGCCTCTCGGACTCGCCTCCACAAGCGATCGAGTGCTTGGTGCCGAGACAGGGCTCGAGCGCGAGCGCGCGATGCAGGCCGGGATAAACATCTCTCCGCCCATCACCGCCTGGTTCCGGCCGAGGCTGGATTTCGGAACCTCGTACAACATGCTTCGTGATCCGAACACTCTCAGCTTTGCGCAGCCGGATAGTGCGGGCGCGCTTCGCATTCCCCGTCGGCTCGGTAACTCGCAGACGACAACGGCCGGGCTGACGCTGGATCTTCCGCGAGCGATCAAGTTGTACACCGACAGCAACAGTTTTTTGCGGGGATTCCTTAGCGGTCTACAACCGGTCGACGTCAACTTCAATCGAAGCGTTCTCTCCGTTTATGACGGGAGTGCGGCTCCAGCACCCCTCCTGTATCAGTTTGGGCTCGGCAGCATCAACACTTTTCGCCAGCTCAATGGCGAGTTGGCGACCAGCGTCGGCCTCGTCACCCAGATTTCCGTCAATCAGGCAATCAACCTTCCATTCGGCGCCAGCCTGGCGAGCCGATACCAGCGCATCAACACCAGAAACTGGACGCGAAGGATCGAGGAGGGTCAGGACATCGTCGATGGAACGCAGATCGCGTTTCCCGACGTCTCACTTCGCTGGGCCGGACAACCGGTCGGGCTCAGATCCATTATCTCGAGCGTTGGGGCGAACGCGCGCGTCGTGGAGACGCGGCAGTTCAACGGCACGCAGCCGTTGCTTGGCGAATTGATCGACGACAGGGGAACGCTCCGGGTTCGAACCTTTCCGTTGAGCGGAACTATCGTATTCGCGGGTGCTCGCCCCCTCGCGAGCACTGTGGGGTATTCACTTTCGAAACGATTGGATTCGAAGCCGGGGTTGGCCAGCAACGGCGACAACGCCGACTTCAGCATCGACGTCTCGAAGCCATGGGGACTTCCCGCGGATTGGAATGCGAGGAGCGATTTGCGGACGCGTATCAGTTTCCAAAAGAGTCAGGGACAGAACTTCGTCGACAATCCGCTGGATCCGAGCGGAGAGAGCCGGTTGTCCGACAACGGAAGGCGCGCCTTCAGCATGAGCGCGGACACCGATGTCGCGGAGAACCTGTCCTCGAGTTTCGTGATCTCGCGCGTCGAGAGCTTCGACCGTAACCTTAACCGCCAGTTCACGCAGACGGTGTTGAGCGCCGTTATGCACTTGCAGTTTTACGCCGGGGAATTCAAGTGAGATCGATGTTGGTCATTCTGTTGTTGTGCATTCTCTCCGGCTGCAAAGGCGATGCGAAAAACGGCAATGCCGCGCAAAGGACGGCGCTTGCCACCACGACTGGCTTCAGCGGTGAAGCCGCGTACAACTACGCCAAGGCCCAGGTCGCATTCGGCCCGCGTGTTCCAGGTACGCCGGCTGCGAAGCAGGCTGGCGACTGGATCATCCGCCAGATGCGCGCGCGCGCCGACACGGTGATCGTCCAAAGCTTCACCTACACGACCGCCGACGGCAAAAAACTTCCGCTTCGCAACATCCTCGCGCGGTTTCGGCCGGAGCTGTCCAATCGCGTTCTCTACCTCACGCACTGGGATTCGCGCCCGATTTCCGAATCGGCGACAACTGAAGCGGAAAAAAAGATGCCCGTTCCGGGGGCAAACGACGGTGCTTCGGGTGTCGGGATGTTCGTCGCGCTCGGGGATGTGCTGAAGAAGACGAAGCCCAACGTCGGCGTCGATCTGCTCTTCACAGACGGCGAGGACTACGGCCAGTTCGGTCCGCCCGACGTCGATGTCCTCATCGGGGCGAAATATTTCGCTACCCATCTGCCGTCGCCCGGCTACAAGCCGCTCTACGGCGTTCTATGGGACATGATCGGTGACAAGGATCTGCGAATCCCGTATGAGATGAACTCGTTTCAGCAGGTCCCTGACGTCGTGTCCCGGGTTTGGCAGACCGCCGCGGACCTTGGACACGCCGACGTGTTCGTCCAGGAGAGTGGAGGGCAGATTACGGACGACCACATGCCGCTTCTCAATGCGGGGCTTCGCGTGATCGACGTCATCGATCTCACCTATCCGCCGCACCACACACCATACGACACGATGGACAAGGTTTCTGCCAAGTCCCTCGGAATCGTCGGAGATGTCGCAACCGCGCTGGTGACGCGCAAGTAATTATGAAGGGGAAGCTGACGGTCCTCATGATCACGGCATTCGTGGACATGCTTGGCCTGGCGATGGTTATTCCCCTCCTTCCGTTCTACGCGACCAAGCTCGGAGCCTCGGCGACGATTGTCGGAGTCCTGATCGCCGCGTTCTCGATTGCCCAGCTCGCCAGCGCGCCGCTTTGGGGTCGGTTTTCAGACCGCTACGGCCGGCGGCCCGCGCTCCTTGTCGGACTTCTCGTCTCCGCAGTTGCCTACGTGATTTTCGCGTACGCCAGCACGCTCTGGCTTTTGCTCATCTCCCGCATTGTGCAGGGATTGGGTGGGGGAACCATCGGCGTTGTGCAGGCGTACGTCGCTGACGCCAGCGACCCGAGCGACCGGGCGAAAAGCCTCGGTTGGCTCTCGGCCGCCACGAGTCTCGGTGCGGTCGTCGGCCCCGCGATCGGCTCCGCTCTCATCCATTGGGGCCGCCACGCACCCGGAATCGCCTCGGCCATATTCTGCGTCCTCGTCAGCGTGTTCGCCTGGATTTACTTGCGCGAATCGCGCGAAGAAATGGCGATCACCGGTGAACACGGCGTCCCCCAAACAAGCGCGGGCGCCGTGTGGAGCGTCATCGCTCATCCAAAGGAGCCGGCACAGCGACTGATCTGGATCTACGCGATCGCAATCGGCGCATTTTATGGGACCGCGCCGACGCTTCCGCTGCTCCTCGCCAACCGCCTTCCGATCAACGAGGGCAACGTTGGTTATTTCGTCATGTATCTGGGCGGAATGGGCGTCGTTGTTCGCGGCGGAATTCTCGGCCGCATGATCGAGTGGCTCGGGGAAGCGCGGCTTACTCGCCTCGGATTGGTGCTGCTTGCACTCGGCTTGGCATCTGTCGCGGCGGTACACTCTTATCTGACGTTGCTCGTCGCACTGACCTTGATGCCGCTCGGAACGGCGTTCGTGTTCCCCTGCGTGACAGCGATGCTGTCCAGAGTCGTTCCCAACAGGCATCGGGGACTGTACATGGGGGTTCAGCACACCTTTGGTGGCGTCTCCCGGGTGGTTTTTCCGCTCGCGGCCGGCGTGGCAATGGACCATCTGGGACTCGGGGTGCCCTTCGTGCTGGCTGGCGTCCTCGTTCTGGCCACGCTCCTTCTTACGAACTCCATGGAACAGTATGCGCCGAGCCGCGCCGCTTCGGTAACGTAGCCGGATCCGCGGCCGCTAGAGTGGGTTGGTCATGCCAACCCCCGCCGAGCGGAAGGCGCTCCTCTTTTTCTCGGTAGTTCTCGTGCTGGGCGCATCGACCCGCGCTTTTCGGGCTTTCCACAGCCGTTCGCCGGTCGACGCCAGAGCCCGGTCCGCCCTCGAGATCCAGATAAAAGTCGCCGATTCCGCTCGTCGGGCCGGACTCCGCAAGCCGAAGCGAGATCTGAAACAAAAGGCTCCCCCCAAACCGGTTGGAAGGGTCGACCTGGATATCGCCAGCGCGAAGGAGATCGAGGGTTTGCGTTATATCGGACCCGCGCTCGCAAAACGGATCGTTGCCGACCGCGATTCCCTCGGTCCATTTGGCTCTATTGAGGGATTTAGTCGGGTAAAAGGCATCGGACCCTCTATGGTTGCGAAGCTCGACTCGACGGTAACCTTCTCGCTGCTTCCGCGTCCTACAAACAGAGTCATATCCAGGCCATCCGAACTGCCAAAAGCACGCAGGAAGCCTCACCGGAGGGACATGCGTCCTTGACAGCTCCTGCCGCAAAAGCGCCGAGAATCGGCGATCTGCTTTTGAGAGAAGGGTTGGTCACACAAGACCAGCTGAACGCCGCTCTCGCTGAGCAGAGACACAACGGCACACGCGTCGGCTACAATCTGGTCAAGCTCGGTTTCGTAAAGGAAACCGACCTCACCAGAATGCTCGCGCGTCAGCACAAAATGCCTGCTGTCGACCTGACGAAGTTCCAGGTCGATCCGCGCATCGCCAAGCTCATTCCCGCCGAGCTTGCGCTGAAGCATAGTGTCCTCCCGCTCAAACGCGATGGTCGCACGCTTACCGTCGCAATGTCAGACCCCGCATCCATGTCGGTGCTGGACGACATCAAGTTCATCACGCGTCTCGACATCTTCCCGGTCATCGCTGGCGAGTTCACTCTGCGCAACGCGATCGAGAAGTTCTATGAGTCGGGCGAAGCACAGATGCAGAGCCTGCTCTCCGAGATCCCGGATGATGATATCGAGATCCTCGAGAGCGAAGCCGAGGATGGAAACAGCGGGGCGGCGCTCATTGACGAGGCGCCGGTTGTTAAGCTCATCAACGCCATTATGACCGACGCGCTCAAGAAAGGCGCATCGGATATTCACTTCGAGTGCTTCGAGAAGGAGCTCCGCGTCCGCTATCGCATCGATGGAGCGCTCCAGGAGATCATGAAGCCGCCCATCAAGATGCGGCCGGCGCTCATCTCCCGCTTCAAGATCATGGCAAGCCTGAACATCGCCGAGCGTCGCGTCCCGCAAGACGGTCGCATCAAGCTCAAAATCGGCTCCAAGGTCATCGATTTCCGTGTCTCGACCCTCCCGACGCTGTTCGGCGAGAAGGTCGTTCTCCGTATTCTCGACAAGGGCAACCTGACCCTCGACCTGGGCACGTTCGGCATCGAGCCGCGCGCCGAGCGCGAGTTGATGGATGCGATCTCCAATCCGTATGGAATGGTGCTCGTCACCGGTCCAACAGGTTCTGGTAAGACGACGACGCTTTACTCGGCGCTCTCCAAGATCAACAACATCGACGTCAACATCATGACGGCCGAGGACCCGGTCGAGTACAACCTGTTTGGAATCAATCAGGTGCTCGTGCGTACCGAGATCGGCATGACCTTCGCCGCGGCGCTGAAAGCGTTCCTTCGTCAGGACCCCAATATCATCATGTTGGGAGAAATTCGAGACCTGGAGACCGGCGGCATCGCCATCAAAGCCGCGCTGACAGGTCACCTTGTGCTCTCGACCTTGCACACGAACTCTGCCCCCGAGACCGTTAC
>Ga0193724_1000022_pt1 | contig 33824 bp, 27 predicted proteins | sample H2a1metaG_FD_146005 | JGI IMG/M metagenome (GOLD analysis project Ga0193724, IMG submission 146005) | Soil microbial communities from a riparian zone of the East river system, Colorado, United States - H2a1 | ecosystem: Environmental > Terrestrial > Soil > Riparian zone | place: USA: East River... | reverse complement strand
ATAAGAATGAGAATAAGGCAGCGAGTGAGTGTGTAATTAACAATAATTTCTGCGTGTCTGATTTTGTCTCGTGATTTGATTCTCCTAAAAGCTCTAAATAAACCTAGAATGAGAAAGAATATTCTGTGTAACAAGAATAATGGGGGTCAGGAATTGAAAACACCACTGTCTGTTTCTAAAAACACTTACATTATCGGGCACTACAACTCTGCTGATTTCTCCATGCTGAGTGATTTTTATGAAATCAAGAAAACTCTTAACATTGTGAATAAATCTTTCGTTACCATGGGTAAACCTCTTAAATTTAACAACTCTTACGTTTATGTTAGAGATACTATCCTTATTGCACCGGGTGGGAAACAAAGTTTAGCAGATCTTGGTAAACTCTACGAAAATGAAGGTGATTTTAACAAAAGAAAATTAACACCTTTAGAATTAAGCAACATGAAAGCCCTCCTGCGTGATAATAAAAAAAATTTGAGGACTATGCAATTCAAGATGTTGTTATCACACTAAAACATGCTCTGGCTATGGAAAATTTAAATTTCTCCCTAAACATGATCGGGGTTCCTATGACGCTTTCATCTGTTGGTAGAAACTACGTATCCATGGAATGAAATAAGATTTTTCCAAAATACTTACCATACCAAATTTAGGGCGAGTATATGATGGGTAATGCGGATGAAATACAAACACCAAAAGGTCTTTTTGCCACAAGAGATATAGGAGTTCATATGAGTTATTTCATTGCCAATTATAAAGGCGGTAGAAACGAAAGTTTTATGTATGGTGTGGATGAAAGTAATGAATGGTACGATTATGACCTTACAAGTGCTTACACCACGGGTATGTCTGAAATAGAACTACCAGATTATTATAAAGCAGGTTTAATAAATACAAAGGATATAGATAAATGATCTCACCAAAAATTCTTAACAGGGTACTTAATAATTAACGCTACTTTCAAATTCCCAGAAACAGTTAAATACCCATCTATTTCATGTTACATTGATAAAACTACTACTGTTTACCCACTAGAGGGCGTATGCTTTGTAACGGGACCAGAGTACTTGTTAGCTAAGAGGCAGGGGTGTAACTTCGATATTAAATCGGCTTTCTACATACACCCGAAACAAAAACGTATACCAAATAAAGATGAGTATGAATCAATCAAGCCATTCCAAGGGATTATATCCAATATACAAGAGCTTAGAAGGAAATACCCTAAAGGTACCTTCAATAATATGATGTACAAGGAAATCGGTAATGGAATCTACGGTAATGTGGTTAAGGGAATGTCCAACAAAAAGATTTTCGATCCTTTAACCAAACAACAATCAAGAGTTAAAGCTAGTTTCCTATCAAATCCTATTATTGCCTCATGAACAACGGCATTTATTAGAAGTGTTATCGGGGAGTGTTTACATAATATTCAAACTCTTGGAGGGAAGGTTGTTTCGGTTACAACGGACGGTTTCATCACAGATATTAAGAATCTAGAAGTGGAGTTATTGAAGCTACCCTCTGAAGACACTGTTTTATTAAAAAGATACAAGGAACTGAGACAAACCTCTCAGGTAATAATGAAGCTCTTGAAATCAAGAGTAATGGTAAAGGTGTTATATCATGAACTACGAGAGGTCAAATGGGGATCGAAGGGAAAATGATTGCAGCAACTGGTTTTCAGAAACAGGGTTTCGATAAAAACGAGTTGGTAAAATTATTTAAAGATATCCTTGGAAGTAAAGAAAAACTTTTTTAATTCTCTAGAAAAACTTTGAGAAGTGCTAAGGATATATTTGACAAAGGAGGGCAAATGACAAAAATTATTAAAGATCAAACTTTCAGGTTATTTAATGATAACCGGAGAGAAATGATATTTCCAATTGAAATGAAAGAGAAAATTGGCTATGATTTTAGCAAAAACATCATTGATAGCAAACCATTAATGAATATTAATCATTGTAAAAGTTTGAGGTTTATTAGCAAATTCCCTATAACGATGCCTTTTAACAAGCATAATGCTAATAGAGCTCAAACAAGATATAAGAATGACTATGAATTAGTTATCCGAAACTTCATTAAGGCATACTATAGTAAGAATGAGAAATTAGGTCTTAAAGGTACAGAGTTCAGGACAGTTCAAGATTTAATCGATTTTATTTACGGCATTTGTTCGAACAATGAGAGAAAATCTTTAAAGGTTTCTGCTAGCTCAATATCAAGACTTAAAAATAGGCAGCTAATTTGGAAACCAGTGGAAGCAACGGGTGAGACATTGCAACTGGTCGAGCGAATAAAATACAAGTTTCCAGATTTAAGAGCGGATCTTTTCTTAAAACCGATAACTTAAAAACCGATGACTTAATAGGAAACGAAGGGTCAGAAGTCAGAGATCTTAGGTAAGAGGTAAGATGTAAGAGATCAGATGTAAGAGGTAAGGTAAGGTAAGAGATAAATTTAGTAAGGTAAGGTAAGGCAAGAGATAAATTTAGTAAGGTTTTCGAGAATCTCTAAGAAAATGGAACTGAAAATGTATGAAGTTTCATTTTTCTTCAATATCTCAAAAAACAAACAAACAAAAAACCAAAACCAAAACCAAAACAAAAAAATGATGGTTTAGAGTCTTAAATTTGTTTTACTATAAGAGTATTGAAGAATAAACAAATAAATATAAAAAGAATATAACAATACAAATAATATAACTATAACTTTTAGTATGTTAGACGCTAATTTAATTTATATGGTAATTTTATATTATATAAGATGTTAGCAACAGCAAAATACATAGGAGCAAGTGTTGCTTGTTCTGGTTTAATAGGTGCAGGGGTTTTTCTTGATTCTTTAACTTTAATCCTAAAAATTTTAGGGTTTACAATAATTCTTTTAATTCTAGGAACAATACTACTAAAAGGAGGTAAAGGTTTTATTGAAGGACTGAAGGCAGCTGCGAACATCGCCACTATCATTGCGGCAGGGGCCGGAGCAGCTGCGGCTGGAAATAGCCGAGATGATAGAGAAGACCGAAAAAAAAAGAAGCAGAAGAAGCTGAGGAGCGAAGAAAACAAGCAGAAGAAGCTGAAGAAGTTAAAAAAGCAGCAGAAGAAGCTGAAGAAGCAAAAAAGAAAGAAAATGCAAAAAAAAGTTGATTCTTTTAAAAATAATATAAAGTCGTCATCGGTTATTTTAGGTTGAATATTATCTAATGTAAATGTTGAAATAACTGATAGCAGTAGTCAGTTATTACAATTTAGTTATAATGTTTTTTTAGGAAGTCTTGTTTCTTTCTTTTGCTTAATTAGCGTAGTTGTTTATATTATAACTAATTATATCTTTGACAAAGTAGATCTTGAAAATAAATATCCAAGGATAGGAAAATATCTTAATAGATTTAAGAAAATTGCTTTATTTTATGTTTTTATTGATCTATTCATCTGTTTACTTTGGTTGTTTTTATTAGTCTGCTCTTCACTAGTTATAATTGCAAAAATTCAACCGTCTGTATAATTTCTTTTTCTAATCTTAATCCTCGTGCTAGGGGGTTTTTATTATAAGATTATAATGGTTTCTATTGCTATTGTAGACAGTTTTATTCTGATTACTCTATATAGCTTTTCTATAGCTATTCAGCCTGTAATATTTTAATATAGTATCCTATTCTAAACCCTTTTTTCTACAATTTTCTAAAAAAAAGATAGTTAAGTTAAAAATTCAAGAATTTATTAGGGTCTTTCCTCTCTGTTATTTTCTGTTTATAGTCTTTATGTCTGTCTTAATTAAAAGTCCCGGCGGCTAATAAAATTATAGGAGCTAGGAGGTAGGAGCGAGGGTAGGCTTTAGCCAACCCGCGACACGAATGAGATAAAAGTTGGTTTTAATTTATTTACTCACGTTCAAGAAATAAACCCAGAAAAGGAGGAAGGGTAAAAAATAACACCATCAATTTTTAAATAAAAAAATTCAAGTATTTATAAAGTAAGTAATTTAATTTAATTTAATGTTTTATAACTAAAAAGAAAGAAATTCTATGTAATAAACCACATAATTTATAAATAAAGAAAATTTTGTATGGTGAAATTAAGAAGAAAATTATTATAACTATCATTGTTTTTTATATTTTTTTTAGAAAAAAAAGGGGTTTATAATTAATGCATGCAAAAATTAAGAACTATATCATCTATTTATTAATTCCCTAGGGTTATGGAATTTTTGTTATTTTTTTTTTGTTTTGTTGAATATTACTATGAATTTTAATTTTGTTTCCTAAGATGATTCTTCTTCCATAATTTTATAATCAGCATTAATAATTAACATTAATTCACTTTTTATTTTTTATTTTCTATTGCCTTTTGTCTGTTGCCCTCGCTTGGCGCAGCGCAACAGCAAGGGCCGCTGCATTCTTATTTGTAGTCAAAAAGAATACAAACAAAAGCAAGGGCCGCAGTTTTTATTCTTGTTTTACTAACAATAAGAACGCCAACAGCAAGGGTTATTTTATTTTTTTCTTGTAATTTATAATTCTATTCTTATTTTGATCTAAAAGCTTTCTTACATTAATATTTATATTAGTTATATTAGTTATATTTGTTAATAGAAGTTGTTTTAAATCTTTACTTATATTTAATAAATTTAAATCATCATATAAATAATACAGTATATGACAGAGACAAATATCGTTTAGAACTTACTATATTATTCTCTCTTATTAACATTTCTATTTTTTATCTCTTTCATTTGCTTTAAGAGCAATGGAGAAAAAGGATGTTTATTTTTAATTTTTTTATTTAATCCAATAGTATAAAGACTATTATTTTTGTTGTTTTTTTTTTCATATTTTAACTACTTTCGGAGTTTTCAATTCTTTGTATCAGTCAGGAAGTCAGCTATTCATACAGGCAAGTTTAAAGCTTCAGCTTTTCTTCATTAGGTTCATTCCACACTTTCAATATTCTCGAATTTGTAAAGTGGACCTAAGATGGTGTAACCTTTGGTATTGCCGTTTAAGATATCTATTTCCCTGACTACTGGGAGTGTGATACCTGATAAGATAAATTCGCGAGCCACTGAATTTCTGGATTAAGGGGTCGTTGAACTTATATCTTGCCTTTATCCCATATTGCGCTAAATCCGTATTCCATTCTCCTATGGAACAGCTAAACAATTCTATATTACTCAATAAAGGGAAAGGAGAATTTTCATATCTTCTCAATCCAGTTATGCCTCTTTCATCTTTACTTAAGATTAGAGAGAGATCAGTGGTTAGAGTGATTTTAAATTCTTTCTTTCCGGCAAAGTTTTTTATTATTTCGTCTATTTTACTTTTCCTGTCTAAATAGTCGGGATAATAAGGTTTCAACATTTTGGCTAAGTGTTTTAGTAGTGTGTTGTTTGCTGTCAGTTTCCTTGTCAAGAGTTCCGTACTCAGTGGTTCAAATTACAATTTAGGGCTTAAGTTTTAATTATCTTTGTGGCAATTCATGTAAATAGTAAGCCTAGGGGGTTTTCGTCACCTAGAACCAAATTGCTTTGTGGCGTTACTCAAATTAAGAAAGATTTTACATTCATGGATTAGTAAAATTATTTAACCTTAATTCTTTTGAGATAGTTTCATGCTTACTGGACTGGAGGATGATTCAGAGCTTATTGATTAAATTTTGGTTTGGGCCATTGGGCAAGAAATAAAAATTCCTGAGGTTACTCACTTGTTCAATTTATCGTAGGCGATTTGCGGACCCGGTTAGGGTAAGGCAACTGAGGGGACAAGCCTGGTTGGCAAACTAGGTTTTTCTCCTAAAGCCGTTCCAGATAAAGTGCAAGTAAGTTGGGAACCGCCATTATTGAATATTAAGTTTTGCCTGAACTAGTTTAAAGTCAGAGCCTGACCATTCTGAAGTGCTAACATCAGGTAATTAAGTGTTGCACATATCCTGGAGGATGAAGTTAATTTGTTTAGCTAAGTGATTTGTTCACTGAACTTTCTATCATAGCCCTTGGTTGCTAGCCTAATGCTATCCTGGTTAGGTTTCTACGGGGTTTTGCCGTCCTGCAATCTAATACACTTAATTTATATTAAACCGTGACTTGGCCAAAGATTTTGACATTGACTAGAGAATCAATAACTTTAAAGAGAATCTTTGTCCCCTATAGAATTATATTTTCCACATCGATCGCATCTAACGATCTACGTGGGAAAATATCACGTACCTAACACTGGGATAGGCAGTTATACACTAGCTAGCGAAGCTACACAGTTTGCTATTAGAATTGAAAGCTCGCGTGATCTCTCCACTTAGCCCCTTTGGATGGTACTTTCAAGCGTCTGTTTAGACTATTCCATTTCTCTTTTTATTCTCTTCGTAAGAAGTTTTATATTCCTGTAGTTTAGTTTTACTAAGTTTTAGTTCACCAAATTTCTTGAAATATTCGGAGGCGGGATCTGTTGAATTAATCTTAGATTGTTCAAAAGGTTCAGCTAACTCAGTTGTTAAGTGATCTTTTTCACAGTAAGTTCAATTAACTTTTAGGCTTCTCTTCAATTCAGGGCAGGTGATTAAGGTTAAGTCGGGGGAGTTAGATTTAGTTACTAATTTCAAAAATAAATTGTTAAATTTAGATCCACAATTATATAAATCAAATCTCTCCTCTGTGGCTAAAACTTTATTTACGTGGCTGGATTGAACTAAACGAAGATAACTTCCTTTCTTAGATTTTAATTTTAAGTTGGTTTCAGTTGTTTCACCTCCGTAAAGTTTGGCCATTAGGAGACCAAAATAAGGTCGGTAATGGGTTAACATTTCAGGGAGGGTTAACGATTTATTTCCAAGGGTAAAATTTAGTTCTATTTTCTGAGGAAGGGTTCCTTTCTTTCCTGTGATTGGATTTTCTCCGCGGCCTCTAGTATTACTTCTTAGGTGCAAAGGAATAGGTTTAGATTGAAGCAGTAGTAATATCTGATTTCAGAGACTTTCTTTGGTGTAAAGGCAAAGACCAAAACTTTTGTAAGGTTTTAATCATACTCCTTTTATTCGTACGAGGCCACTCTTTTTGGGACAGAATCTCAGCCCAGTTTCTTGTAAAATGGATAGACGATTCAAGTAATTAACGAAAGGATTTTCTCGTCTTACTAGACTTTTTAGGGTTTCGTAAGGTTCAGAGGCCAATAGAGTTGCACTTTGTTTAATTCAAGGGGTATTAAAATAAAAACTTCCATCGTCAGCATATCAATTTTGACTCTCCGTGGTTATAATCTGGTATATTAGAGTCCTGGCGACTCATTGAATCCATATTTTGGTTGAATTAAAAATTAAAATTCAAATTAAAAATAAGAGATTGATAGTTAACTATAGAGGTTACCTCCGCAGGAGGGGAAGCCTTTGCCTAGTGGTAGGGTGAGCCAACCCAATAGGTCCACCATAATACAAACAGGGCCGCGATCGTATTTATATCCTTGGTGCGCAAGCGAGTAATCATTCATCAAATAAAGAATAATATTAATATATTAGGCATAGAAAGTTGCATTTTGCATCCTGTGTTCTCTTCCGTTCTATAACTATCAGATTCAAAATTATCTTCTTGTTGGTGTTGGGTTCCTTAACAGAAAGTCCAGCTAGCATTAAGAAATTAAATTAATTATAGTAATGGTTAGGTATTAATCATCCAAGAAAGATTAAAATTAATAACTAAGAAAGAGAATGATGTAATTTGCATCCTTTTTGCTCTTTCGATCTATAGTCAATGATTAGTATTTATCTACTTGGTGGGTTATTAACAGGTAGACATGCAAAGCATGTAAATTGTATTCATTATTGTTCGGAATTTCATATTCATTGTGTTAAAAGAATATAAATTTAATTAGTAGGTAGTGCATTGTTGGTAGTTTGCCAGTCTTTTCTCTTACGTTATAGTAGAGGATTCTAAATTCATATTGTATAAATTAAATTAAATTAAAATTATTTAATAAGAAAGAGAGTGATGCCCTTGTGCATCCTTTGTATCTTTCGTTGTATATCCATGGATTTAAATTTTATCTCTTTTGTTTTCTCATTTGAGGTCCAGCGTAGCATGTAAACCGTATGCACTATAGTTAGGGTTCTTAAAGTTCACATCATGGTAGCTAATAATAATTATTAACTAGACAGAGACTGATGCATTTTTGCATCCTGTGTTCTCTTTCGATATATATCTATAACATTCTAATTTATCTTCTGGTTGTTTCTTAAGTTGTAGTAGGGGTTAGCTTGAAGTAATAAACATAGCTAGTGATCTTTGGCCTTGGCAGTAAAAAGCACTGGTGCGTTGTCCGAAGGTGTACTACGAATGATCGTTATAGTAGTGCATAGGTATTCATATTCAAATAAATAATAAATTAATAAACATGTAAGAGACGTATGCAACTTTGCATTCTTTTTCTCTGGTGTAGTACTAGTACTATAGCTACTACGTTGGATTCCTTACTCTGGAGGTAAAGCGTAGCATGAAAAGATTAATAACTAGTGAACTTTGGCCTTGACAGTAACAAGCAAAGGTGAATTTCTCCTTGGGAGAAGCAATAATGAACGTTATAGCTCTGGATTAGCTTATTAAAGAAATAAATTTAATAAATTAATCTAAAATAATCTAAAATAAAATAATCTAAGTGCTGGTGTTGTCCTTATGTGTAAAACGAATGGTCGTTATAGGAGTGGATAGTAAAAACCAATCAATAAATTAATTAAATAATAAAGAAATAACTAAGTGTACTTGGGCCTTGGCAGTAAAAGCAAAGGTGAGGTATTTCGTTGAGGTATTATGAATGAGGTTATAGCACCTGAATCTAAAATTATATTATAAATAAATAATTAAAGAAATAATTTAAATAATAAAGAGTTATTTTTGTACTACTACTTCTACTGTCTAGCTAGATGGTTCCTTCCTCTGTGGGTCTGGTCGTTCGTATAAAATATATTGTATTGCATCTGCTTAGCAGGGCGTTGAAAATTATAATTAGGTATAATAATTAACCACAAATTTATATTACTACTGTCTATCTAGTTGGCTCCTTCCTTTCCCCCTTAACCCCAACTGGTATTATATGAAGAATCTTAGAGTCCTGCCGGTCCATTGAGTCCATTTCACTCTAATTAAAATTAAAATTATTCTTCTCCTATGCATGGCTACCGCCAGCTGCGTTCGAGTTAGTTCGAGTTAGTTCCATTTAGTTCTAGGTCCAAGGTCTGGGGGTTAAATGAGCTATCAGATAATAATTTCTCGTTCGCGTAACATTGACTTTTTGAGGGAATAATTTTGTCTTGTTAATTTTTGTCACTGGAATCCCCTAGTAACATGTCAGTATTTTCACCTGTTTACGTTTCTATTAAAGGTAATGTTTTATAAAACCCAACCTCAAATACTTCTAATTTTTAATGCTCATTGTTACATATTTCTGTTATTATCAGCATTAAGCCTGAGTTTGTTTCATCATGATGAGGTTTGCAATACCTGACGCTATTTTTAGAAATTCTTTTAGCGAAAACGATATTCCAAATTGGATGTATGGTTGTATTACTGTTCGTGGTAAACCAAACACAATGTTATCTTCTTGTTCTTAATATCTTATACCTTTTACCAACTTAAGTCCTTCCGTTAATTGAGATAAACTACCTCCTTGTTGACCTAATTTAATCCTTCTGATTCTCAACGATAACTAACATTAGACTAGTTTCAATCTAGGGTTAATTAGTTTGGTTGATTATGAATCGAAGAACTTTTACTAATAGATAACACTTTATTACTGTTTTCATCTAACTTAAACATTTTGTACCCGGTGGTTCGAGATATCTTTGTATATGTTTTTTTTCGTTATAGCCAATTGAGATGAAATTAAGGTATTTCGATCATAACCTTTCATACTAAATATGTATTGAATCCTATGTATGTATTTTTAGTTATACTTATCCCACGCTTTTGTATATAATGTCTTATTGATGCTCTAATCTTTTATACAATTATACAACTCCTGTTCTTTTGACTTTAAGTCTATAACCTTATTCACTTTCGACATTTCAAGATTTGTTGATCTAATGTTTCAAGACATAAGATATATAAATTTAGGACTATTATATTATATATTCATTTATAAGTTTCCATACTTTCCCCTCCATTGATAAACTCTGTATTATAAAATTCTGCAGCATTTTGCAAAAAAGCTTGTAATAAAATTAAGACGCTATAGGAAATCTTATTAGATCAGGAGAGGTAAAACCTATTTTAGTTTAACTTTCTAACACTTCAATTATTTTGTCCACCTATGTCCACCTATGTTCACCTATGTCCACCTATGCAATAAAGGATTCTATCGAATATCTATCGAATATCTTTCACGAACTGCTGGAATTAAAAGGGATGAAAAATGTATCATGTAATACTAAGTAAGACTAAATTGAAAATATTTATTTCCCTATGCTATTCTATGCTATTCTATGCTATTCTATGCTATTCTATGCTATTCTATGCTATTCTATGCTATTCTATGCTATTCTATGCTATTCTATGCTATTCTATGCTATACATTTGATTAGTTAAAAGAACTCCTGTTGTATTTGTATTGTATTATCCTCGTGCGTACCTACAGAGGAGAGGTACCCGCTAGAGAAATAGAGCTAATGACTTAAATTAGATAGAACTTTAGCTTTCTGTCCTGCGATCGAGGACCTCCAGACCTTTGCTCGGTAAATAATAATACAAACTTAAGGCCTCTTGTTCCTATTTTTCTCAGAATCAAAAACTCTTGAGAGGTCTTGTGTACACAAGAGTAGGCCAGGGCCAAGAAAAGTTGTCAAGGTAATGAGCCTTGCCTCTTGCCTTTGTAAGTCTTCGAGTATAGGTTGTAGCGGTGCCCCAGCGAGGGCACAAGGTGCGTTTTTATTTTTAGTCAATCAGAATACAAACTAAGGTGCAGCGGGGCAAAAGGCAAAACTTAATTTCAAATCAATTGACAATTGACAAAAGGAGAATAATAAAAACAAAAAAAGATTAAAAGGAGAATTCAAAAGGGGTTGTACTTATTAATTTAATAACCAAAAAAAAACAAAAACAACAACCTTTGCTCGTAGCAGCCATTTGCTTTTCATTTCGCAAATGCAACAGAGGCAAGAGAAAACAGAAACAAAACAAAAATATGGGAAAGCGTGGCGATTAAAAAAGAGATTAAAAAAGGAGGTTAGATGCCAATATTCGAATAAATGACAGGATGAGTAGCTATATAATGTAAACCGGTTAAAAGAACATATAATAAATACCCTAATCAGCAACTTAAAATAATGATCTCAAATGCTATAAATTTCTTGTTAAACTTTAGATATAAGAGAATATACTTATTTGTGAAATAACTCATAAATCTATCGCTAAAGATAAATAATGTAACATTAAATAAAAAAGATATAAAAAATATAAAGATGATAGCCGTTAAAATAAATAATAAAATACTTATGTTTTGGATATGATTTGACATGATGTCAATTGTAAAACTATGTTGTACTGGCTCAAAGATATAACTTAAATAATTAACTATTTTAGTTAGGATACTATCAGAAATTTTGGCTAAATCTATATCTACACCTATCATGCTCTTAGCTATCTCATCTGTTTCACCGGCACTGGAACTACCAGAGGGACTAACTAGGCTGGATCCGGGTAGCGTGCTACTACTGTTAACACCTGTACCTTGCACTGCGTGAGAATCCAAATAAACATTGGCACTATCGTCACCTTGTCAGATAGCTCTCATATTATGTATATGAGTTCTAATGTAACTAGGGTCATTAAGAGAATTTGTAATTAATCTACTTACACTTTCTGCAAGAATTGTTGTACCGACTATAAAGAATTGTTGAGAAGGAGTCCCACCTCTTGTGACATTCATTCACATTCGCGCTCCTCCAGACCCGTAAATAAATAAGCTTCTTATTCCACTGCTCCAGCTACCATCATCATGTATGATTTGAACATTCGTATGATGAGTTCCAGGAATACCAGGCGGGAATCCCCCTCCTCCCGGTGTACCCGGTCCACTAGGAGTGTTTGGAGTTCCGGAATTTATAAACCCATAATTATCTGGATTACCCCTATTATTCATCAGCAACACGGAGTCATCAAAGCCAGCAAAACCATAAGGTAATACAGAAAGGCATTCAACTAAAGAGGCGCAAGCTCCTACTAAACCCATAATACTAGCAAAAATAAAGTAAAGCATTAAACCATAATCAAAATACCTAAGTATTTGAGGTAAATTTATTTTGAGGGAACCAATTGTTAAAGATATTAAAGATGTTAAAGAATTATTATTTAGCTTCATTGTTATTTATATTATTTGTATTTTTGTTTGTTTTTTCATTTTCTTGAGCTTTTCTAAACTAAATTAACTAGGAGAAAACATCTTTAAATAATAATTATTTGTATTCTAAAGTACTAATTAAAAAGGCTTAGATCCCTAAAGCAAGTAACTAAGTTTATAACCCTAAAAGCTGGTAGCACTGACTCCGCATTTTCTCTGAGTATCCTAGAAAAGCTGAGCTTAAAGGTCCTTAAATAGTATTTTTTGAAACTATAAATAATTATATTTAAGAAGAAGAATTGAAATATTATAATTATAAGATCAATTACTTGTACTGATTTTTTATAAATAATACAATATTTAAATTATTTTTTCATACTTTGATTTATTTTACACGAAACATAGAAGAAATATATTTTGTCTTCAGTTAAGGGGGTAGGGAATTGGGCTATAATTCTAACTACTCTTGTAGGAGTTTCCTCAAACCGTTTTTGTTTTTGTTTTTGTGCTTTAGCATTTTTGTTTGTTTTGTTGTTTGTTTGTTTTTTTGTTTTGTTGTTTTTTTGTTTTTTTTTGTTTTGTTGTTTTGTTTATCAATCATTGAGCTCCCTCTTGCCTCCCCTTTTGCCTGTTCCCTGTTTCCTTTTGCCTGTTGCCTGTTGCCTGTTGCCCGATGCGAAAAAGAAAGGGAAAAAGGCAACAGTTCCTTTCGCAAATGCAACAGAGGTCAGAGATGCAACAGAGGTCAGAATAAAAACTACCATTTGCTTTTGCAACAGGGGTTTGAATACTTATTTTAGTATAAAAATCAGAACTAAAGGGCTACGAGCAGAGGGAGCAGAGGGGAGCACAGGTTCCCTCGCTTTTTACCTTAGGGCCTTGCTTCTCTTGCTTTGGAGCTAGGGGAACAGTAGCAGTTCGGGCCTTGCTTTTTCGCTACGGGTTTAATTTTTATTTTAACATTTGCTTTGCACATTTGCTTTGCACATTTGCTTTGCATCAAATGCAAGAGTAAAATGCCAGAGTAAAATGCCAGAGTCCAATGCCAGAGTAAAATGCCAGAGTACAAACAAGAACAACAGGCAAATTTGCAACAGGGGGGGTTAAGTTATTTAGTTACCTTGAAGAATCTTTCCTTACCTTACCTTTCCTTTCCTTTCCTTTCCTTTCATTATAAATAATAGTAAAATTTAAAAATGTACTTGTACTATAATTATATTTATAATTAAATTTCCTAACTTAGTATTGTAATTAATTAAAGTACAGGAGGTTTTTTGGTTGTTTGTGTAATGTTTCTACAATTCTCATCGATACTGTTATTACCCACCCCTAAATTTTAATTTGAATTTTAAAACTACATTTGCTTTCAAATCTCCTTCACAGTTTCCCCTGTTCTTTTCCAATTTCAATCAGTCCCTCATTTGCTTCCCTTTCTTATTCGTTCTTAATTTTAGTCAATAAGAATACAAACAGCGCCTCTTGCTTTTTCGCATCGGGCAACAGGCCTTGCTTTTTCGCACAGGGCAACAGGCAAAAGTTCAATTCTTATTTTTATTATAAGAATAATTATAAAAACAACCTCTTTTGCATCTCTTGCCTTAAGCTAAGAGCAAAGGTTTTTCTGATTTTTTGTTCAAATAAGAATACAAACGAAATTAACAGCAAATGTTTCTCTTAGGTGCAGGCCAGAGATGCAACAGAGGCAAGAGAAAATAAAAACAACAAATAAGTATCTAAATTTCAATTTTATATTTTGATATTAAAAACAAAACAAAACAAAACAAAAACAAATGAACATGAACGCTATTTTTAATAATTGGGTTATCCGATGGAACTTATTTAAACTTGAGAAAGCTTTGGCTATACAACGTTACTTTGACGCTCTATTATTTTTAGCTATTACTATAAATCTTATTTTAGATTTAGTTAACCTTTGTCCAACTATAGTGGTTCAGATGTCAATATTTAATCCTAGTGATAGTATATAACATCTGAGTAGAACTACTGGCACTAGTACAGGTACCGGTCCGGGTGCTGGTGCTGGTTCTAGTTTACAAGGTAATTCTGGAATTCCAAATGGCCCCAATGGGAGTGATGGAAACCCAGGAGGCATACCAGGGGGCAATAATGAAGGGTTTGGATCATATAATACAAATCGTCGAATAGTTCATGAAGATGGTAGTTGGTGCGATACAATAATAAGTTTATTTAATTATGGGACTGGGGGTTTACGAATCTGGTTAACTAGACAAGGCCCACCAAGAAAAATAATTTTTATAATAGGAGGATCTATAATAATAGATGGTTTTGGACGAGCAATTCAAAACGCTGTAAACGATCCGAATTATGTATTAGCAAATATTACAAATTGGAAAACAAATTGAAATGATGGTAATAGCGATAGCGCTACTGTTATCGTTTACCCTTTAACATCACAAACATTAATGAGTGGTAGCAATAGCGGTAGTGTTAATACTGGAATAGCAGGCACTAGTTAAGCATCTAACAGTATGATAGGAGGTGAAATTTAGATAGGGAAAATCTAAAAAAGTATCATTAATCAAATGGCTGCTTACTTGGAAAAATTTTTTGAGCCCGTACAACTTAGTTTTTCAAATGAGGTTATGTCACAGCAGATTAAAAATCTAAGTATATATTTATGAATTATAACTTTCTTCCTGAGTATCTTTTTTATATCACTTTTATTTAATATTGCATTATTTATATTTAGCGAAAAACTTACGAAGTACTTCACTAATAAGTATATACTCTGATATCTAAGTTTCAATAATAAGGTTATTGGATTTGAAATAGTTATGTTAAGCGGATGAATAATTTATATATTATATCTTTTATTAACTGGTTTGCACTACATAGCTATACATCCTATAATTTTTCCAGTATAGAAACTATAACCTCTATTTAATTTATTGTTTTACCTTTGTTGTAGGAACTAGTATAAAATAAAAAGATAATTTTTACAAACCTTTTTTTATTAAAAGTAACAAAAATAATAAAAAATATATTTCCTTAAACAAATGTTTTAGTAAAAAAAACAAACAAAAAAAATAAAACTTAGAAATATCAAACCTCCTGTATATAAAACAAAAATAAAAATATACAATTAGTAAGAGGTAGGTAGACTAATAGTATAATTTGATTATTTGCTCTAGGTGGTACAACACCTTAGAGGAGAGGTCTCTCTCCCACAATAAAATCAATATGAACTAAGATGTAAGAGTAGTACTCAGTGCGTAGCACGAGGAATAAATTCTCCTTACCGGTCAGAGTCACACAAATTATATAGGAAGGAGAGGTTTCTCTCTCCCACTCAATAAAAAATACAATAAATAATTAACAACTAAGAGAATTAATCAGTGCGTAGCACGATAACTAATTTCTCGTTATCGGTCTCACTAACTATAAATTCAAATAATCTCTGAAGTCCGAGAATGACTAACTGCTAGCTGTACAATTCAATTCTCGTTATAGATCTTACTAATAATATTCTAACGAATTTAACAACATGTCATACTTTATCCAAAACATTCAAATAGTACATAAGTGTTAAAATATATAAAAGTGTTAGATGATTTAAAAGTGTTAGATAAATTGCGCATAAGGTGAATAAGTGAATAAGCGTTAAATAAAAAAAGGGGTAAAACGAATGTTAGACAGTATCGATTTCGAACCATCGAGCAATAAGGTGATGTGTTAATACCTCGTTATTTACATTGTTCTGTTAATAAAGTTATACGTCTTTATTTAACCGAGACCTTTGGATCTCAACCCTCTAATTAGATATGTAAAAATAAGTTAAATAAATTTTAATGTTAAAAAATTAAAGAGTGAGCGCAAAAAGCAAAAAGCAAAAAGCTTGAATTAAACTTTGGGAAAGCTAAAACATGATGCTTACAAACCAAATAACAATTGACTCAGTGAGGTAGGACAAAAATCCCTGTTTTTCACGGTGCACTCCTAATGAATGAAATTAAAACAAATCTAACCATCATTGAAGCATTACCTGTTAGATAGGTCAAACCAACTGTCTTTATTCACAAATACAAATACAAAAACAAATACAAATACAAATACAAATACAATTACAAATACAAATACAAATACATTTATAATTTTTGCTACATTTCTTCGCCGTTTTGATGTTTTGCATAATAATATGGATAAAATACATTTACAAGCCTCTGTTGCAGCAATACGAGGGGACTATGACTATCAAAATGAAAAATACTGATTAGAAACCTTTATATCTAATATAGGAACAAATAATCATAATCAAGCTTATCTAATAATAAGGGTTTATCCTGAATCTTATTTTAAGGAAGAAAAGGAAGAAAAATATATTAATATGAAAAATATAAGTACGACTCCGAATATCTTAGTTATAGAAATAACAATAGAACGCTTGATAGGTCATTTAATATTTGATAAAACAAGTAAGAAAAGTATTAGAGAAGAACTAATACATATAATATTTGGACCTTTTCAAGATAAGTTAAAAAATGTGGAAAGTCTTTCTTCTAACTGTTTGTTTTAATTTAGAAATGGGTTAAATATGACGAATATTGCTACTTTCTTTAAACTAAGCAACATTGATATAAGCGGCGGAAACATTTCAAATAGAAGTGCTTTAAAATCTACACAATTCAATTTATCTTGGTTTTTAATTAAACTATATGAAGGTGTGAGCAAGGATTGGTTAAATATGAATTTTATATATCCTTTCACAAATAACACCTCAAATTTAGTATTATCTACCAAGGTTAATAAAAATTGTATGATAGTATAGATTTCGAAGAATTTAAAAGAGTTTATCCTATTAAACGCATACCTAACTACAGAGGACTCTCGACGATAGCGTATGAAAAAGATGCTGAATTCATAAGAAGAACAAATGCTTATATACAATATAATGCTAAATATACTTGAGATATTTTAATTAATGAAATGAGTACCCATATACCTGAAACAATTGAAAACATGGAGAAAAAAATAAAAGAATTAACTAGTCAAATTGAAAACATCTCTATTGAAACAATAAAAGAAGGAAGTTCAAAATATGGAAAAACTAAATTTAAACAACAAAATAATGAATTAGCATCAAAATCAAAAAAAAATAGAGATAGAGATAGAGATAGAAAAATTAAAAAATGACTTAAATAAATTTAAATTATGACAATCAAATAAAGATAGATGACATTTATGTGACCTTGATTTGCTTCGAAAATGACATGAAGTAATTGTATGAAGTCCATTTTCGGGTTCTAATTTAAAGATTAAAAGATTTTCTAGAAAGAATAAGAATAAAAAAAAGTATACTGATTTAGGTGTTAGAGAATATAGCACTTCATCTAGAAATACATATTTAAAGGAAATATAAAAGGTGGGTTTTTATGTTTATTCAACCAACGCATCCATTTGGACCGCTTCAATTGCCTATAGCTCCCCCTTTTCTACTACCGCTTCCGCTTCCATTAAAGCTTCATCAGACTCAGTGTTCGAAAACAAAACTTCATATGTTTCAGACTCTTTATTAAATAACGCATTGAATATAAAAACTGAGAATAATTTAACATTTGGGTTTTTAAATACTATTGAAGATTTAATCAACAATTTAAAAAATTGTGCAAATATTGATAATCAGAATCTTGAAAATCGGAAGCATGAAATTCAAAAATATATAGAGAGTGAATGAATTACTATAGTCAAAAATAGTATGAGTGATAATAAAAAATTAACTAGTAATCTTAAAAAAGTAATTAAAAATGTTCAAGAAAGTGTAGCTTTAGCTAATTACAAAAGAAGAGCAAATAGAATTATACCAGTTCTTACAGATACAATTGAAAATTTAGAATATGTATTAATTACTTTTGCTTTAATTATATCCTATCATAATAAAATGGGCTATACCGCTTTAGCTCAAATAATAGGTAACAATATTATATACTATTATTACAAAAATGTAGTAATGAGTAAATCAAAAAAAGATAATATAGAGTGAAATGATTTTAAAAAAATAAATAAATTTACGGATAAGAGATAAATATTACTAGGTATTATTTTTAACTTGTTTTATTTTTGCAGGTATTATATAGAGATTATAATCAAGAAGAATCTGATATTGCTTTAGTTAAGTTTAATAAAGATTATTTAGATGAAATAAAAAAAATTTAATTATATCACCTTCAACATTACCTATGTTGTGTGAACCTGCTAAATGAGGAGATAAAAAATATGGAGGGTATTTAGAAAATGATATTTTAAAAAAAGAAATTTATACTAAATCACCTTCTAATAAAAATAAAATGGAAAATAAAGAGTTATTATACAACTCTGTAAATTATCTAAATTCTATTCAATTTGAAATTAATATAGAGTTATTAGATTTTTTAGCTAAAAAAGGTAATTCTTTATTTTATACTGATGATATATCTGAATCTGAAAGATTACAACAAGCTATTACTATAAAAATAGCTGAAACATATAAGAATATACCTATTTATTTAAATACTCATGCTGATTGAAGAGGTAGATTATATACTAATTCTTTTTTTATTTCTTATCAAGGCAGGGATTTAAGTGCATCTTTGTTACTGTTATATAAAGGTGAAAATTTAACTGAACAAGGTATAGAATATTTATATATCTATGGAGCAAATTTATTTAATGCAAAAATAAATGATCAATCAATAAGTAAAAAACCCTTTCTTGAAAGAATTAATTGGGTAAAAGATAATTACGAAAAAATTATTAACTTAGATATTGAATTTATTAAAAAAGCTGAAAGTAAATTTTTATTTGCTGCATTTTGTTTAACATTAAAAAATATTCATGATGATCCTAATTATAGAGTAAAAATACCAGTTTTCTTAGATGCAACCTGTTCTGGAATTCAACATTTAGCTACATTATTGCTAGATAAAGAACTAGCTAAAAAAGTTAATCTGACACCACAAACTAATTCAGATGATGTGCAAGATATTTATTCAGAAATGATGGTTGATATTAATAAAGCTATAAATAAATATGGTATTTTAAATCCTGATTATTCTTCTTTGGCTGAAGTAAAACTTACTAGAGACATTTTAAAAGTTTCAATAATGACTAAAGTTTATAATGTTATAACATATGGTATTTCAGAACAATTAAAAAATAAATTACAACCCGTTTACGTTGATTCCTACTCCGAAAAGTAGCTGGGAGAAGGTACAGCTATTAAATTCTCATCAAGCGATAATGTAATTATTAATGATTTATTGAAACATACATGACGCACAAATCTTAGCGGACAAAGCGGACAAAGCGGAGAATTATTTAACTCGGAAAACACTGAATATACGGAGTGTAAAACACAGTATTATAAAGAAGGGAAAATGAAAAAAGGGGAAAGCACAGTGCAGAAAGCGGATAAAAGGGTAAAATTGTTTATTACGCCTGGATTAATTAAGCCCCTATATCTTAATTCAAAAGAAGTTTTTAAAATAGCTTAAATTATATACAATCAAATATTTGAGTTGTTTCCATCATTAAAATCTATTTATGATTATTTTATGGATATTAGTAAATTAATGATAAAATTAGAAATTCCTTTATCATGGTTTACTCCTGTGGGATTAAAATTGACTCAACATTATTTAAAATCTAAAATAAATAAAATATCTATTAGCATGGGAAGTAAAAACAAAACTTTAGTACTGAGAGAATTTGAGGATGAAATAAATAATAGAAAACAAATTCAGGCAATTATACCTAATATTATACATTCTTTAGATGCAAATCACTTAATTAAAATAATAAATTCGGTTAACCGTGGACAGGAGGGCGCGCGTTACAATAAGAATTATTTAAAGTATATTATACCCGTTCACGTTTGTTTTGGAACACATCCAAATCAATTAGGTCTATTAGAAGAAATCGTTAAACGAGAATTTATTTGAATTTATTCTAATGTAAAATTTCTAGTTAAATTCCATAACAAGATAATTAAAAACATTAAAGATAATAATTTAAAATTTATTAATAAAGATAATAAAATGTTTGTTGTTTTTTATAATAATGATAAAAAAGAATTATTATTGGTTCCTGAATTACCTAAAGAGGGTAATTTTAATATTAAGGATATATTAGATTAAAAATATATGATTACGTAATTATTTCCTTTAGTATAATGTGGGAGTCTGTATATTTTTATTATATTTTTATGTGCCTAGCTACTAGTATACTTAGATAAACTCAAACTGATGGCTATTTTATCGTAGATTGACAAATTATTGCAGCCTAACAAATTATTGCAGCCTAATCATCTTATGCGTTCCATCACATTGTACGTAGCCTCTTTAGTCCTGCTGTAGCGTTGCACCCTATATCTAGGAGCGCTTTGGTTGTGTGCAATGAAATAATAAACAAAAAAAGAATTAAATCTTTTTTACCTTACTTGTGTTCTTATAAAAAAAAGTACAAGTAAGGTTTTTTTTTCTAAAAAAACAACAAAAATAATTGGCGTATAACTGAAAAAAAGGGTAAGAAAAAAAAGAAAAATTTTAATTGTGTAGCTAGATGGTAAGTTAGAAATAGGAAAGTGTTTGTATTATTGAAATACTAGTCTTTTAACTGAGGCTATATTTAGTATATGACAAATCAGTACAAAAAGAAATTTGTGATAAAAAAGATTAGGAAGTGTAAAAACTTTATTAAATATAATTAAAGTTTTTTTAATAAATTTATTTTGTAAAAAAAACCTTTCATAATTATGAAAGGTAAAAAACTAATTAAATAATTTTTTTATTTTATATGTCCAAATTATAATTCGTCGTCGATTATGACACCGTTTTTCAATGTGTAGGGTTTTGTATCCACGAAAACATTATTTTCATAAATGGGAATACGTTTATTTGCTGTTACTATTAAAGTATATAACTCTTCTTTAATATTAATATTACCCTCTTAAAAATTTCTATACCATTTTACATTTGAAATAGATAATTCATTGTTTTTAATTAATAACTTTTGTAAACTATTAAAGTCTATAAATTTTGAGTCTTTTAAACCTTTAACTTTAATATATGCCGCAGAAGTTAATTTATCATTGAATAAATTTTCTATTCCTCCGTAAACCTTAGGTGCAAGAAAGACAGCTTTTAAAAATTCATGCTCTAGTTTTAATTGTCCTAATTTTTTACCTATAATTTTTGTAATCAATAGCTTTATCTGTAAATGCACTATCCGTATCGGTATAAAGTAAATCAAATAGAGGATTATTTTTAAATTGTGACATATAAACTCGGGCCATAGCAGTAATAGAAGAAGCAATAGGTATAGATATATTTAGATTAGTATTATGACTATTCTCTTTCATTTTATATGTTAATAAAGAATTACCATTCTTTAAATCTAAAACATTTAATATTTTATAATCGAGAAGAAACTGTTCGTTATCATTATTAATAATAATGTGATTTTCAGTTTCAGGAGACATTCCAAATCTTCCATAGAGAGAATTTAGAAGTAGCTTAGAAATAATATAGATAGGATCCCCAGGACTAACGCTAGATTTCAAAGAATAAATTTTATCTACATATTCAGTGAAAATAAATTCTGAATCAAAAGTGTAACCTCTCAATATTTTAAATTTATATCCAAATTTCATTGCATTTTTAATTTCCTCTGAATGAGATCATGATGTTCAATTACCTAAGGGTGAAATAGTTCTAGTTCCACCTTTTTTTGTTCTAGCTTTTACTGGTAATATTGGATGTCTTATAACTTAAGGGGTTTCTACCTCTACTTCGAAAATACCATAAGGTATTTCTCCTAATAAATAAATATCAGCCGTAAAATATTTAACTGTAGCAACAGGCATTTTACAGTATTTCATAATATATGGATATAAAGAATTAACATCATAACCTTTAATATTTTTCCCATAGGGTTTAAAAACATCTACTGATCCTCCTGTGTACGAGTCTTTTATATCTTGAGTTCTCTCATTAAAATTTAAAAGTATTTTTATATCTTTAAGTAGAATTTGACTTCTAAATATTCCAAAAGCTAGGGAAGAAATAGTAGGAAATCTTAATACATCTACTCTAAACAAATCAAATATAAGTTTTCTAAATTTATCTATAACTTGAAATAAAGAAATAACATCTCTCTCACAATATTCGATTAATTCATTTTTAAAGTTTCACTCTTTATCAGTATGAGGTTTATAATTAATTACATAATTATTATAGTCTTCTAATGATATATTATCAAACTCTTCAAATAAAGGTACATTACCTGTATAATTAATATTTTCCAGTTTCAAAAAATTATATGGGAATATATCTTTCTTTAATACTTTAAAAACTCTGCTCAGGTTGGATAAAGAAGATGGAATTAATAAATAAGAGTCCCTAAAATATAATGTAATGAATTTATTATTAGAATACTTAAATTTAAATCTAAAATCAATTATACAATTATCTCTAATTATTGGAGATATTTTAGCATTAAAGGAACTTAAAATTTTAATTAAAAATACCGCATCAAAATAGCTAAAATTATGTAAGTAAACGACACTATCTTTATAACAAGGTTTCATGATACTTTCAATTGCAGCTATTAACATCTTATCTGAATTTTCAAAGTTTGATAAATAGAAAGAAGAAACGTTAATACCATCATAAATAGATATACAAACAGGACTCATTATGCCATTTGTAGTAATAGTCTCGATATCCATCGTAATGAAATCTTTATTAAGAATTAGATTTTTCTTGATAGGCTTTAAATATTTAGATTTTCTTTCTATTTCTTTAATAATTAAATTTCCATTTGTATATATATAACTAGGAGTTGTTAATTTACTTGCAAAATACGTTAAATCTTCTTTATCTAACATAGTATCAGTAAACTGATATAAAATTTTACCATTTAATTTTAAATCTACGTTTAATGAATTCTCCTTAATTTTTATATAGTATTTAGCTTTAGATTTATATTTATGTACTATGGCATATTTATAATCATCTGATATTTAAGAATCTCCCCATGTGGTGAAATCCATTGTATTAGGTAAATTAAAACCATTAATTTTATGTTTTCTTTTTTTTAAGTGTTCGTTAGGTGATCTATAGAAAGTACTTTTAATCATTTTAAACTTTTGAAGGGAAAGTATTCTATAAGTAAAGATAATTGAATCAATTTGTGGATAATCATAATTATATTCTATACCTTTAACATTTCAAAATTCTTTAAAAATATCAAATAATTCATTAAATTCAGAAACTTTAACTGTTTGTAAGAAAGAGATAGATCTAAATGTTTTTTTTCATCAATTAAAATTTTAAATTGAATTACAATTGTTGTATCTTTGTCTAAGTTAAAAATTTTTTCTATATAAAATTTGTTTAAAGCATTTTTAAGATGAAGATCAGGAATTATAATACTATTAATTTTGAAATAATAATCTATTCATTTATTTTTTAAGGGACCAGTAGGTTTTGATGTTAAATTCTTATCAATTTGATTATCCAATGCATTATTTAATATAGAAAAATTAGTAGAATCTTTTTGGATTTGAATACGAACTGAACTATACAAATTACTTGTATAATTTTCTACTATACATGTTAAGCTCGTTATGCTTCGCACTGCAAAACGTCTCGCAATTAAATGACGATTTTTGTTTGTTTTTGTTTGTTTTGTTTTTGTTTGTTAAATATGGAAAAGTTACAACTATAAACACCTATTTAACTTAAAGGAATTAAATATATTTGTGCTACACCTTATCGTATTATTAAATTCAGTAAATTCAGATTTAATTTTTTTTTTTTTTTTTATTTTTTTTTTATTTTTTTTTAAAAGAGAATTTTTTTATTTAAGTATTTCTCTTTAAACCTTATTTAATATAAACATATTATTTAATATGTTTTATTATTTGAGATTTTAGTTATAAATTTTTTATTTATATCCTGTAACACCACGTGGTGGTAATCTCTTGTTACCGGGAGAGGGATTTGGAAATTTTGAGTAATTATTATTCAGAACTGTAAATAAACTGTGAAAACAATAATTAATGCAAATAGACCTGTAGCTAACGCAAGAGAGAAACAAAGGATTGCAAATGTAAATAATGGACCTCTTAATGGAGGTTTTAGCTATTAAAATTAGAATAAGACATAAGTTAGCGGTTAGTAAAAAAATTAAATTAAATTATTAATGTGTATTATTAAACATTTTATTAAAATATTAGTTAAAACCATAATATCAGTCTTTTCATATATAAAAATAGAATAAGGTAAAACGGCTAAAATTTTACTTCTATCATTTATATGGTATGCATTAACCAATAAAGAATAAATCTTACCTTTCTCTAACTCTTTAATTATGTCAGTTATTTCTTTAACTAACCTAAATTTTATTTCTTCAACAGAATTTATATTTAATCCTTCTATTTTTAACCATTCCTCATATCCTAATAAACCTTGTTTCATTTTTTTTAGTTTTAAATCTTCAATATTTCAATATATTTACTATTTTCTTTAATAAAATCTTTATTTACTCTGTTTAAATCACCTGCATCTGTATAACCTAACAAAGTATACTTATCATTAGGTTTAATTAAATATTTTTCTTTCATTTTTTTATTTATTTCTTTTTGTTCTTTTTAATATTATTAAATATTACTAAATAAAAAAGATTTTTCTTTATAGACAGTAAATCTTAAAAAAAAACACACAAAAGTCTTATTTAATTTAAAACAAGCTAATAAATTAACCATAGAATACTATAAAACCAATACATAGATACAATACAATAAAACCAATAGCAATAGAATAAAAATTATAAAGTTGAATGAAGTTGTGAATTGATTATTAATAAATAGAAGTATACTAAGGATAGAAAAATAAACAACAATTATATCTATACTTTATAAAATTAAACTAATTTTTGTTATCTTATCTTTTTCTTTTTCTTTTTCTTTTTCTTTTTCTTTTTCTTTTTCTTTTTCTTTTTCTTTTTCTTTTTCTTTTTCTTTTTTTATCTTCTTCAGTGTTCACTTGTCAAATCACATTGGCACCTTCCCGGAAACCTATTGCTAGAGAATCTATTCCTATTTCTGTGTGTTATTTATACTATGTAGCCCTACTCATCTAGTTAACACCTATATAAATATAAGTGTTCACTGCGTGGCTAGACCTATATTTATAGTAGTATGATCCTTTATATAGATGTACACTGCGTGGCTAGACCAACAGCTATTAAGTATTATAAAACAGAATAAAAGTGTTCACTAGGTGAGCAGGGTTTTATTGTAATTATTATTTTAGAATTAGAGATTAAGATAAGTATCTAATGGTCAAAAGCTTCGGTAGAAAAGGCCAATTATTATATTTTAAATTTAAATTTTAGTTATAAGTTATAAGTTTTGTTGTATCTATATTCATAATAGGGAAGCAGGTCCGCTGTGTTTTAGTCTCTCAATAATAAAGTAGTATAAGTATAATTAGTATAGTTAATTTTAATAACTCTTGTTGATATTTATTATGGTGAAAAATAAAAAACTAAAAAGATAGAATATGTTTTTGATTGAATTATTTAAATATGTTGATATTGATTTAAGTGGTAACATAGGTGATGTTATGCCCGTAACAATTGTTGTGCCCGTAACAATAGAGGTGTAGGTCTAAATTTGTAGTATAAATTTTCTGTAATGTTTATTTATTTTACTTCTTTTTAACAATTAAAGAAGAATATCTCTTGAAACAATAAAAATAAATAACAATAAATCCAAAGAGAAAGGGGTTGTATCCTAAATTTTTATTTAATTTTTTTATTATAAAAATAGCATATACGTATTTCCTAAAAGACTCCATAGAATTAGAACTAAATGAATAATTAAATATATTTTAGCTATTTTTTTATTTATAGTATTTCTTAATCTTAATAATTCTAAAATTCTAGGGTATCTTTCTAAAAATTTGATTCTATTTATTATATTTTCACTTAACATTATTGATAAGATAGATACAAAGGAAGATAAGGTTAAGCATCCTATAATTATATTAAAGACACAAACAATTTTATCAGGAGTCAAAGTTTCCAAATATTCACAATAATTATTGTAGAATGAATTAAAATATTCGAAAAAACTTGATTATTTTAACTCTTTAACTTAATCATATGCTGTGTCCAATTTTTGTTTTGCACGGGCTAATTCATCTTTTCTATAATCTGTAGGATTTTTGCTATAGGCTTCAACAGCTGAGTGATGTTCATTGGCTGCTTCTTTATGTCGACCGAGAACAGCACAAATTTTAGCTTTTTCATGCGCCTCCTCAATATTTTTTTGATATTCTGCCCGCGCTTCTTCATCAGATGCTTTTTTTGCTGCTTCTGCTTCTGCTCGTATCGTTTCTAATCTCTGATTGTTATTATCGTTATTAACTGTTCTCCTATAACCATCCATAGCAATAGCACTCATAACTATACCGTATCCAAGTTTTTTAACTAGCTCTTTAAAAATTTTACCCATTAATTTGTTTTTTGTTTGTTTTTGTTAAAATCCGTTTTTGTGTTTTTTTAAATTCTGTTACCTAGTCCCACCCTTCTGTTTGTTAGTGCCGACCCACCCCAACCAAGCAACTTGTACTCACCTATCGTTTCTGATTCTAGTGCAGCGGTGCCAAGCTAATGTTAATTGTAATAAAGTGCAAAAGGGGTTATAAAATAAATTATATTAACTTAATTTATCTGGGTAGGTTTTATTTTATATGACATAGATGGTATTATATAAGGTTCAATAATAGAAATTAATTGAGGTATGGAATTTTTCAATATATATATTCTATTTCTTGATTGTATAGAACAATTTAAATTAAATTTATTAAAAAGAACATTAGTTAAAATTTCCACATGAGTTCTTTCAAAACCATTAGTGTTTAAATGAAATCCTGTATTTACCCTAGAACCATCATCCATAATCCAATAAGCTAAACCAATAGGAGTTAATAAATTTTCTATTTCTATAGGAACTATTTTCTTTCTATTAATATAAAATAAGCTATGTAACCGATTAAATTCTTGAAGAGATTTAGTTGAAAAACTTAGGTACTTATACATATTCCCCTTTACTATTATTTCTTTTACATCTAATTTAGTAATATTACAATAATTAGAATTAACAAATATATTAAAAACATGGTGAATATAAGCCATATGAATTAGGCTTTGTGCATATTGAAAATATGTATTTCCTTTTTCATATTTTCTAACTAATGTTCCATCGCCTAAAATTAAACCAATAATCATTTGATTAAAATATTCTTTGTTATTTTCTTTTGCTCGCATACTCCCGTTTTCGGCTGCTGCATTAATTTCACTTACTCCGCGTACCTGTGATCAGTCTGCACCAGCAGAGCAAAGGCTAAAAGCCAGGCTGTCGTTCTTATTTTTTAAATAAGAATAAAACCGAAGCAAGTTATATATTAATATATTTGAATTAGATATTTCAAATAGATTAGATGTTAAATATTTAGTTTCCACCCCAAAAATAAACAGTTATAAATAAAAATAGCCAAACTACATCCACAAAATGTCAATATAAAATACTAGCTTCAAAACCATTATGATGTTTAGTAGTTAATTGATAATTAATAATTCTCATTAAAGCAACAGCAATAAATATAGTACCAATTATAACATGAACAAATGTGTTATCATTTAGGCTCTTTATCCTAAATTTCCTAGGCTCACGCCTGGGTTCAGACTATGTCATCAAAATTATATTATTTTATAATATTGTAGGGCGTTCGTGGCAAGATTATTGTAAATATAGTACTCACTTACTAGTCGTTGAACCTTCATATATTCCTTTTTTTATATATTTAATATATGCTTGGCTACAAATTATCCTTAATTTTAGAATACACTTTTTTAATTAAATAATTATTCCAATAGGATTTATATTTATTAAGGAACTCCTTGTAATTAACCCTATTTTCTATTAACTTTATTTTTTAAAATAAAATATGTTTAATTTTAAATTTACTAAATCTTAGTAATTTTATTTTTGTTTTTGTTTATTTTTTGGTGAAGCCTGGCGGAGTCGCAATTAAAATTTTAAATTTTTTATATTTTTCACCCGTGAATAAACAATGTTTAATTTTGGATCTATAAATATTTATAGCTAGACTACACTCACTAATACTAGATAAAATAGAATTATTAATAAGAATCTCAATAGCAATAATTTTCAAACCTTAAGATACTAAATTATTAGTACCTCTCATAAATCTAATACCGTTTTTAATTTCATAAGGAGAAAAAAGTGAAAATAGAGTTTTAAACTTATCCTCAAAATTAGAATTAATAGATAAATTCTTTTTATTATTTAAATAATGAGTAGAAAGTCTAAAATTATTCCAACTATTTTTAATCTCTGTAATTAATAATTTACCTTCAGGTAATAAATGGTAACCAAAATAATAAATATCTACCACAAAAGACCAATCATTAAAATCTTTAAATTTTTTTAGTTTTCAATATACCATCTTTAGAATATAAAGGTACAATAGACTTTTTTAATATATGTATATCTGTAATATCTAAACTAACAGTTGCATTAGAATTAGATCTATCTAATCTAGGTTTAGTAATACTTAAATTATTACTAATATTCAAAAAATCTTTTCCTGTTGCCAGCTGCGCCTTAGTTTTTATTCTTATATTTTGCCCGTAGCGCTACTTTAGTTATGATTTTTACTAAAATAAGTATTCAAAGCCCTTGTGCATCTCTGGCCTCTCTGGCATCTCTGGCCTCTTGTGCATCTCTGGCCTCTTTTGCATCTCTGGCCTCTGTTGCATTTATTCTTATTCTTATAATCAAAATAAGAAATGAACTGTTGCCTGTTGCCTGTGGCCTTTTGCCCGATGCGCATCAGCAAGGCCCGTTTTGTGTATTATGAATGACTAAAATTAAGAACGCACTAGCAAGGGCCTTTTCGCACAAGCAAGGGTTCTATTAAAGAATTAGAATTATTTAATATGGTTTTCAAATCTTAACCTAGGTTTATAATTAAATATAGAAAAATTAGCATCTCCGTCTGTAAATCCTCCTAACCAGTGTAAAGTTAAATGTGTATTATTATTAAGTGGTGCTAAATAAGGCTTTTTCATTTTATGATAAAATTTTATCCTTTCTAAATTACCTTTTTTTGATAAATGTTTTTTATCCTTAATAAAATTAACAACTTTTTCAAAAAGAATAAAATGATGATATTTAGAACTATTTAATTTAGTAAAATTAAAAATAGGTAATAAAAATTTGTAATAAAGAATCTTTATCATTAATAAAATAATTACATTTTTGTACCTGAAATAGAAATATGTCCACAATTTAAATTATTCTTAATGTATTCTAATATAAATAAATCATCTATATGCAAACCAATTTGAAAAGTTTACATTGCACTAGTATAATTATTTTAATTGAACTTTTTTAAAGTTAAGTTAAGTTAAATTTACCTTCCTTTTGGGCGAGGCCACAGGCAGAGGCAGCATCTGTAAAGCCAGCGAACCGTTCTAAAAATTAAGAATTTAATAAAATTTCTTTTTGTTCTTTAGAGTTATTAAAATTAATAAAAACATTATCATTTTTAATTGAAGAAAGAGTGTTAATAAAGTTATAATTAATATTTTTAATATTTGATGAACCCTTGCTTTTTACCTTCGCCCTTGCTGATGCGGTGCGGCCTTGCTTTTTCGCAAAGGGCAAAAGGCAACAGGCAAAAGGCAACAGGGCAAAAGATAAGAATAAAAACTAAGGCGCAGCTGGCAACAGGAAAAAGTTAAACATATTTTTATTTTTATTTTTTTATTTTAATAGGGACTATTGTTATTAATCCATGTAATCCAGTTGAAGCATAGAAAGCAGATCCGTATACACCATCACTAATAGTAAAACAAGCTTCAGAGTATTCAAAATATTGTAAAGCTGTAAATATTACTGCTAATATAATAGTTAAAATTACTCCATCTATAGCTGCTTTTCTATTTCCTGCTATTAAAGCATGGTGTCCATAAGTAATAAAGGCCAATTCTCCAACTATATAAAATAAATAAAAATAGATTTTTTTCTTTTCTTTTCTTATATCCAAATAAACCAAACCTAATTAGCCGAGGCAACTAGTTAAAGATCCAGAATATAAAAATACATTTGCTTCCCCCCGCTTGTGAGGATCGCCCCTGGCTGTTGCGGTGCGGCCCTTGCTTCTGCGTTCTTATTTTTAGTCATTCAGAATACAAACAGCGGCCCTTTCTGATGCGCAACGGCCCTTTCTTTTTCGCAAAGGGCAACAGGCAACAGGCAACAGGCCACAGGCAAAAGGGCCAGAGGCAAGGGGTAGGCCTAGGCTAAGTAACAAGCAAGGGAACCTTTGCTCCTCTGCTCCCTCTGCTCCCTCTGCTCGTAGCCCTTTAGTTCTGATTTTTATACTAAAATAAGAACGCAGAGGCAAGAGGTCGACTAGCAAAGACAAGAGGCGTAGCTCACCAGCTAGGGTAGGAATTGTTCTAAAAATAAACAACTAATGCACAGAAAATAACAAAAAACAACCTTTGCTCGTAGCAGCCAATTGCTGGTCATTTCGCAAATGCACAAGAGGCAAGAGAAAAAAACAAACAAATAAAATCTATAAATAAATTATACATTTGTATATATAGTCCTTGTACTTTATATTAATATATTAGTTACAAATTTTACCTCATTGCCAAACAAAACAAATAAAAAACAACCTCTGTTGCATCTCTTGCCTCTGTTGCATCTCTTGCCTGTAGCTAAGAGCAACATTTGCTTTTCATTTCGTGTTTTATTCTTATTTGAAAAAAATAAGAACAACCTTTTCTCTTAGCTTAAGGCCAGAGATGCACAAGAGGTTATTCTTATAATTATAATCAAAATAAGAACGAATTGAACTTTGCCTTGGCCTAACCCATCTCACAAGCAAGGGTAGCACAGGATGCTCTAGCAGCAGGCAAGAGAAAACAAAACCATTGTACCCTTGGTACCTTTGTACCTTTGTACCTTTGTACTTTGTTACTATAATTCGAACGTGCTTAAGCAGAGGTAAAGAAAGGCTGATTTAAAATTTTAAGTAAAAATAATTTAAATTAATTTTGTAATTTAATATAAAGCCTTTGAAAAATATTTATTTTATTTTCGAGAATCCGACTGTACATTAAGCACTGTTATTATAATTATATAACAATACCCACTGATGAACCAGTCTGTAGCGACACAAAAAATATTAATATTAATATTTAACTATCTATTTGCCTGTTGCTTTTCTTAGCTAAAACACAGGGTAGAAAGTGAAGCAAATCTTCCTACTTCCTATAATAGCAAAATTCTAATAATAAATTTAATAAGCCGACGGTCTTATAATTCAAATGCTTTACGTTGACCGTTTTCATCAGTGTCGCCAAAATATGTTCTTATTTTATTTTATAGGAACTATATCTTCTCACTTTTGCCTTTCAATTGCTGTTGCTACCTAAAGGAGGCACACATTAGCTAAAAGTAAAAAGCAAAGGTTAAAGAAAGTTGTTTTTCCTTGATTTTTCTAAGGTAATAACTTTGACTATGCAAAATATTATATTCGTTATTCGTTTTAAATTTGTAAAAGAACTCTACATTTGCTGTTAATTTAAATGGCATTTGGAAAATGCAAAGAAAATAACTCTAAAATTAATATCTTAATTACTTAGAAACATTCTCACAATTGTTTTTAGCCCTGGTAAATTAAATGATGATTGATGTTTTTAACAAACTACACTGCTTAAAAATAATAAATTATTAATTATTAATTATTAATTATTAATAGTTTTTATTCTTACTTTTGCATCTCTGGCCTCTGTTGCAACTCTGGCCTCTGTTGCATATCTGGCCTTAAGCTACTGCTACTGGTGCATCCCTTGCTGTTGACTTGGCCTAAGCCTACCCCTTTCTTCTGCGTTCTTATTTTTAGTCAATCAGAATAACAACAGCGGCCCTTGCTTTCTCGCATCGGGCAAAAGGCAACAGGCAACAGGCAAAAGGCAAAAGGCCACAGGCAACAGGGCAACAGGCAACAGGCAACAGGCAAAAGAGCAAATGTAATTTTAAATATTATTTAATTTATATAGCATAGTAGGATGAAAATAAGGTTTAGCTATTTCTCTTAAAATAATAAAACTAGTCTTAGGAACATAAATATTGTATTGATTATTTAAACCAGATTTATGAATAGTAGTATCTAGATTATATTTAGTTTTTAATATTGAAGCTAAGTTTTGTACTTCTTTAAGAGTAAAACTATTGGTACTAAATTTAAACCCTTTATTTTTTAAAGATGTTCCATCATCCATCATTCATACAGCTAAAGCTAAAGGAGTTAAATAAATATTAATAAAATCAGGTATTACTTTTCTAGTTTTATTTGGATAAAAAGCATCATACATCCAGTTTAAAGAATAAAAAGTAAAACTTCTAAGTCTATAACTATAACTATAACTACATTTGCTTTTCATTTCATTTCAATTGCAAATGCAAAAGTAACTATCATAATATCTAATTTCATTTAACTCATTTACTAATTCTGAACCTTTTCTAATGTAAAATTTAGGTATAATTTTATCAGTATAACCTAATTTACTTATTACTTGATGTAATCATAACAAATATTCTCCATTTAATTTTGCATGAGAATAGACAAATCTACTTCCATTTAGAGATTTTTCCATGGAACCACCACCAAGTAAAGAACCAATAAAAATACTTAAGATCTCAGAATTATGAGGTCCAATTCTTTTAATTGGATTAACTCTAGGTGAGCTAAAAGGTAAAGAACTACAACAAAATAAAACAAAAGAATCAAATATTTCACATTTGTGGCTAACACCACTAGATAACAATAAAAAAGTATTAAGTAAAGGTATAGCAAAAGGATCTAATGGAGTGATCCCTAAAGGAGGCCAACTACCCCCTATTTCAATAGAAGGAGATAAACTAGAATGAAAGAAAGCCCAAAAAACAGATAAAAAAGCGAAAACTTCACTTACAATAAAAAGTAAAACTCCTAACATTAAACCATGTTTAACTTCTGTGGTATGGTGACCTAAATAGGATGCTTCTATTACAACATCCCTAAACCATAATATCATCCCATAAGTAGTTAAAATAAATCCTAAAGTTAAAATATAACCTCCATAAGAAAAACCATGCATATACGCAACAGCTCCAACAGTTAAATTTAATAAAGAAAAACTAAGTAAAATAGGCCACGGAGAAGGATCTACCAGATGAAAAGGAAAATGTTGAAATTTATATATCGTTTTGTTCATTTTTGTTTTGTTTTGTTTTTAATATCAAAATATAAAATTGAAATTTAGATACTTATTTTTTATTTTTGTTGTTGTTTATTTTCATCCTATATGAGTATTAAATTTACCCTGCGCCCAGTGTCTGGCTAGTGGG
>Ga0193724_1000021_pt1 | contig 34415 bp, 32 predicted proteins | sample H2a1metaG_FD_146005 | JGI IMG/M metagenome (GOLD analysis project Ga0193724, IMG submission 146005) | Soil microbial communities from a riparian zone of the East river system, Colorado, United States - H2a1 | ecosystem: Environmental > Terrestrial > Soil > Riparian zone | place: USA: East River... | reverse complement strand
CGCGGTAATTCCAGCTCCAATAGCGTATATTAAAGTTGTTGCAGTTAAAAAGCTCGTAGTTGAACTTCAGACCTGGCCGGCTGGTCCGCCTTACGGTGTGTACTGTCTGGCCGGGCCTTACCTCTTGAGGAATGACTGATGTATTTGTGTACCTGTGAATCTAACTATACACAATATACATGTGAGTGAGTGAATGGGGAATGAGAACAAATGAGAGAAGTCATACCTCAGTCAACAATGAAAGGAATGACTGAGGGAGACGTAGAAACGAAGGAGGCTATATGGTAAAGGACGAGAACATGCGATAACGAGGTGAAGAGGAGTGACGTAGATGTCGCGATCAGTATGAAGGAGGAGAAAGACGAACGAAGTACGAAAAAGGAAATAGTGATGAAGGTGACGCAGTGGTATATCTAACAATGTTTTCTCAAGTATTTTAATGGCAAAGCATCTACTGAGGGTGCAGAAATCTATTTGAATTCTTAAATTATATTTTCTTGGATGTTGCAGTACCTAAAGGTATCTAAAGGTATCTAAATAGACGGGCTTTTCACTGGGCTGGGCCTTTGAGTGAACTGAGCTTGGGCAACCGTGTTCAAGCGGTGTTGAAGATCCCGGAAATAAATAAATCATCAAATCAAATTTCCTGGATTGCAGCATCAGATGGACTGAATCACATACCCCACAAGCCCCTGATACCGAAAGTGAGCAGGACACAAGGTTTCCACCACACAGACTGCGAGAACAATTATTCAGGTTGAAAAACAGGGATCCCAAGGTTGCAAATAGGGTTGATCAGTATCCCAGTATTGTAAGTAATCCACCCTATGAACGTGCAGACGGCGTACCACTTTGGCCCGTGTATGAGTTTTTATATACTCTGTGGCAGCATGTATTACATGGGGACAATGCTACGAAGTGACCCCAAGTGAGTCTAGTAACATCTCCTTCATGTAGTTATCAAAACCAAAGTGTTCTATACCACTTTTGACACATCTTTCCAGGACTATGGTATCTTTTGGACAAATCATTTCATGAAATGTACCTTCGGGTGTGACTAAGGTTGCATTTAGTGTGAATTGAAAGAAAGTCATTAATGCACTGACCAAAGCGTACAGAATCAGCGATAGGATCCATCTGGATGTATCGCCGGTAATTTTTCTTCTGCTTCGCCAAGTCCTTCCCCTCGTGTAACTCCAAAAAGTCCTTGACAATCCACTCATTGAAGACAGGAATTCGACGGTCAGGCCCCAAGTCCTTGACATCCAGCTCCTTCAATCGATCCTGTATCTGCCTCCTCACAAAAGTGCAATAGACCATATATTTCGCGTGCCGTGTCATTGCGGCTTGGATCTGGGGACGTTTGTGCTCGTGCTGGTGACTGGGGTCGTCTAGCCACCGTTTGAACCATTTGTAGACCTCTGCATAATAAATTGAAATATAATTCAGCTGGTCCCAGTATTGCCTGTACTGCACAGGTAGCATTGTCGCCTCCCCCTCTCGTTTCTCCTCAACATCCCAAGAAACAGTCTTGTAAACCTGGATGGTTGTTGAGTTGAGAACTATGGTTTGAACTTTACCGAGGCCTTCACGGAAGCGCATCGCATGTTCCAGATCTTCTTCTGCAATGGGTAGATTTGGCCACTGCAAGATGGGGGAGGCCTTTGGTGTGCGTGCAGTTTTCCGGCGAGGTTGGACAGACTTCTTCTCCTTCAGGGGAGGATTTGTATATCCTTCCAGTGTTGCAGGTCTCTGAGCAACTAAGAATACGTGATAATGTCATTAGCAGAAACATCATCTTGGATAACTTTACTTACTTCCAACTTCACCACCCACAGGTGCTGAGGTGTCCTCGGGTTTCAGGGAGGTCAACTCTTTGAAAATGTGATATGTCATTAATAAAGGGATCTATATTAGCAACTTGGGCCTACCATCTTGAGGTGCACCTCCAACATCCTCAGCTGCTGAGGTGTCCTTGCGTTGCAGGGAGGTCAACTCTTTGAAAATGTGATATGTCATTAATAAAAGGATCTATATTGGCAACGTGGGCCTACCGTCTTGAGGTGTCACCCCAACATCCTCAAATGTTGACCCGTGGATGATACCTTTCTGATATTGGCTTCTCAATTCAGATATCAACTCCATTACTGGGTCCTCTCCCTCATCAGGAATTTGCACTGTTTTCCATGTCTGTTGGTGAACATGTGAATTTATCGAACCTTCTTCCAGTTTCCTTTTAATTTGGATGTCATCTTGCTTACCTTGTCTTCAGCAAACCATTCTCCTGAATCCTCATCCTGCTGGACTCTCTCTTTAAATGCCCTTCCTTCTTTTTTTTCAAGGAATCCATCGACAATGCAAATATCCTTCTCTTCACCCTGATTCATGGTCTGGGATAGGTCTGCAGTATCATAAGCGTATCCATACCCATGAATGGCTTCAAAGGCAGCAATAGCAGTAGCAGAGAAAGTATTCATTTTTGGCAAAGTGAAAGATTATTGTTTGGGGTACGTAATGTCAAAACAAAGTTTTCAAAACAAATAGAATGGACCACGTGACCAGTTTTTCTCCCTTCACCACAAGCAACTGATGCTAAGATGGTTCTGTGAATTCTTGAAGAATTCACAGAACCATCTTAGTGACTTTCTATTTGTACTCTTACATTCTATCTCAGGCCCCTTGAGCAACAGGACGACGTAGTGAAAGACAAACCTGGACAAACACCCAACATCAAACCTGGACAAACAACCAACATCAAACTTGAACCCATCTTGAACCTATGGCTTATCTTTTCAATGAAGATGGCATCCTCTGGACTGGCTCTGAAGAAACATTTGACCATAAAAAAATATCAAGTTGGAGCTTCAGCAACAATCGGTTTCACATTGACCAAGATACGTATGACTTGGGCACTGAAGGCTACGACTTGACCGTCTTTGAGCTTGCTCTCTTTGACCTTCACTTCACCTACTGGAAGTCAATTCTTCCCCCTGGGGGTACTCAAAACTTCAATTACCATTTGCAATTACGTTTCCTTGCCGAGGACCAAATCAAGAAGGGAAAAGGAAGGATATCCAACCCACCCATCCTAATCCCCTGGATGTGGCGCACCTTTTGCCTGTGCAATCATGACCTAAGCGGTCGTGGCAAATTTGACAACCTATCTCAGAGGCACCGCCGAATAAATTGGAAAACTTCGCCTACCTTCCATGGTCAGTGAAAAACAGATATGCTATGACATTTTACAATACTAAATGTTAGCCAGAATGGTTAAATAACCTGGAGAAGCCTTCTGGGTTCGATATCTACATGCCAAACTATATCGAAATCGCACGGAAGGAGTTGGGAGAGCCAAGGGAAGGATCAACGCTATTCTGTTGGCAGCTGTTCTGTTTCCGACAATTTCACCTAACTTTTGAGGCGAAACATGGTAAGCAACAATCGGACTGCATCCCTCAACATTGAATTGACCTGGGGGTTTCCAGAGTTCAAAGCTGAACTCGGCCACATTTTCATCGCAGCAGATGAAAAAAAAGCAGCGTTATGGAACAAATATCTGCTCGATGCAACATTCACACGCAAAGTCACCGACTTGACGCACATGTCTCTGCAACGCCTCAAGCAGGGAGAACTCATAAATTGTGGCATCATCTCCGCTTACATTGAGTTGTTATCCGATGTGACAACCGTTTACAAAGTTATGAAGCCCTATTTTGGGAGTGGTCTTTTAAATCGGACAAAAGATGGGTGGTCTATTGCCAAGAGGCAGTTCCCACGAAGCGAGGTAAATGCAACCAAAGCGTTGTAAAATTATTTTTACTGACTGGTTTGAAGAGGGGAAAAGACGGCAAGATTGACATGAAGTTTATCTCCTCGTTGGACGCCATTTTTATCCCGGTGAATTATCAAGATTGTCATTGGTTTGTGCTGAAAATGGACATCAAAAACAAGAGGTGGTCATTCTTGGATAGTATAAGAGGTTTTATAGATGCTAAGATGCGACGATATATAGCGGCGGTACGTTGGTCCCAGTTTCAAAATCGAGCTATTGTATATGACATAAACAGGCTGCGCAGGACTTTTTTGAAAAGGAGTCCGGCATGGACGTAATTGGATGGCAAACTAGCACCAACGTTAAAGCTCCTCAACAGACTGGGGGCAAGGATTGTGGTATTTTCACCTGCCAATTCATAAAGTGTTCAATCCTGGGTCTGCCATTGCATCATTGGACCCCCGTGCAGATAAATTGCATTCGGAAAATGATGGTAATGGAGCTGGTGGAAGGGAAGATCCGGGGCGCGGTCCAAAATTGAAAGTAAATTACATTTTTCGTGGGGCAGAACTGTACAGCGATTTCAGAAATTCATTTCCCATGTTATCGAGTGAACAGCAAAACCGTTGTGATGTGTCAAGCTCTGCTAAGTTTCTCAGACCAGTGTTATACACCCATAGACTCCTCATAGCGCGTGGACATACAATCCTACCTTGGTTACCAGAAGTGATCTTACCCCTGGTCTACATGGATCAGCGGTGCTGCCAGCGCATCAGCTTTGGCAGGGTGATTACGCGGATCTCTTCCAGTTGAATGTGCATTCGGGCGTCCCATTATACCTTGGCTGGTGCCTGAGATACATAGTTGTTACATACGATATCAGTAGGAAAGGCTGAATGGAAGGGTGCACAGGTCTTGTGCACAGGCCCCTGCAGGACCCTCGTCGCCAGTAAGCATCTCATCAATACTCTGCCCCTCACACTCGGTCGTGTGTGCTGCTGTGCGACAAGTTACTTTGTTCGAGAGGATTATCAACATCGTGTTTGATGGAGCTGACAATGATATTGCTTGAAAGGAATGAGCACTAAGGAGAAAGAAATACATACCTCTAATAGGCCATACAGTTCTGTGTCATAGTGGCCGTAGTGGCCACCAACACACGGGTGATCGCTATCTGATAGATTATATGATGTGTATTAGTTTGATTCGCTATTACAGGGTTGGTAGGGCTGGCAGAGAGAGGCAGACAGGGGAAGAGAAAAGAAGGGGGTAGAAAATATTACCTGTGCGACAATCCCAAAGTCGGGACTTGTACCAGCTGCGGGAGTTGTGATTTTGAATGCCATAAATCTTTGCGATTTGCTCCATCTCCACTTGAGCAGAGACGGTGGTGAGGAAATGGACTCCCCCAGGACTTTGAGATCCTGGTGCACCACCTGCTAAGCAGGTGGCGAGAGTCAACAAGCGGGGACGACGGCTAATCTTTGCGATTTGCACATGAACAAAGACGGTGGCGAGAAACGGACTCCCCCAGGACTTTGAGATCCTGGTGCACCACCTGCTAAGCAGGTGGCGAGAGTCAACAAGCGGGGGGGGCGGCAAATCTTTGCGAGTTGCTCCATGTCTGCGCAAATGCAGAGACGCTTCACGGTTGAAAGATTGTTCACTTATGTGACCATTCCCACGCCACCATTCTCACAAATATGTGCAACTCGTGATCCAAGTGAAAGAGAATCAGCATTTTTATACCGCAATATGTAGCTAAGACAAAGACGCGGTTGTACGGTTAAGTACTAATAGCAGGGAATATATAAAGAGGGGTGGGGAGGTGTTCTCGAGCCGTCTCACACCCGGCCCTCCAAATCTCAAACAACCTACGCATCTGCTTGAATTGTGGACTTAATGTCATATGTTATCTTGATTTCAAAATCAAGACAAATAAAAAACTCTTCTTAAAAAATGGGTGACATCCTTTTTGAATCAAGCTCCTTGAATCAAGAGGGATAAGACAAATCAAGACAAAATACATGATACATTATTACCCGAGATCAGTGCTGATGCCACACTAAAGACGATTTTAACTTAAATCTTTTCGTCAACACTTTTCAAAATTCCTCCCTCCTCCCTCTTTAACTGATTTAGAGCAAACGACAAAGTGGGAGGATTGCTTTCAAGTAGCAGATGAACCAGTAGAAACATCAGATCACGTGCACAAAAGTTTGTGTCACCTCCAACCAGCAATTTCCTGATGACCCATGCCCTCGAAGCTCAATGGTGGAATTTGGCCCCAAATTCCAACATCAGGTCTCCCATCGCATCCTTTGCTTTCTTAAAGACGGTACCAAAAGCAGACCAAATTACAGCCACAATTGGGGAACACACTGCTGTCTTACCGACCAAGTGGCGACCAATATTGTGCCTGCTTGACATCTGTCAGCTTCATGCATTATCGCTTTATGAGTATAGTGGGGGATCTGGTCCAATATGCAGGCACCTATTTCACCTCTATGGTCACCTTCGACTTCACATCCTCACCGAGGCTGAGGATTGTCAGGGAAGGCGACTAGATAGTTGGATGCCAGAGGTGGTCCATAGAATGATGGTTAGAATTGTGAAAGAAGTCCCCCACTCTCCCGATTACCTACAGAAAAATGAGCTTGAACTGGGTCGACTTTACGCTTCAACCCCGCCATTTTCCTATGGCCAGTTTTCATCAATTTTAATGATTTGCCAATGCTTACCTCTCTCACAGACATCTTTTCTTGGGTTACAAGGAAAAAAAATGGAAATGAGTTACTGGAGTGGCTTACAGACATTCTCCCGCGTGTAGATCCTTTTCGAGGCAATCCCAGAAACTCGGCAGTGACCATGGTTGACTGCCTTGAAAGGGATTGCACAGTTCTGGGTATGAATTGTGGTTTTGTGGACATGAATGACATAGAAAGAACAGGTACCACTGTCTCATTTGAATTATCTGATGAACCAGGTTAATGCATCTGTTGCTAGATTTGGGTTCACAAAATTTCTGTGACGCAGGCCCAAGTAATTATTTTGGCTTTGAGGACCTAGGTTTCTAAGGTTTACACATGATTTCTAAACCTATGTGACTGAATTTTCTTTTTCTAGCACCTGAAATTCATAAAAGAATGAGAGGCCGACCCAAAAAGGAGGTCGCCTTTGACTCCAAAACCGACCCCCTCAAGGAAACCAGAGCACTTCGAAATCGAGAAGTCTTGACTGGAAATTCACAAATACCCAGAGACCTCCTAGCTAGCCTGCCAACCCTGACACCACCAAGTCCGATCAAAAGGAAATCCGACCATGTAAGATAACTCTTGTGATTGAAACCCGTGACTTATAAAATTCATTCATTCTTGAGCAGGACCAGACTAAAGGGAAGAAAAGGAAGACCACTTTGGAGCCACTAAAAACAATCCAGAAAGACCACTTCAAGAAGACGATCGTGAGACATTATATTTGACATGTCGCATTTTATTGAACATTTTATTAACAAATCATTGATCAAGCCTGCATGGGCTAACATCCTGCCCTCTCCAAAATACCTGGTTCAGAATAAAGCACTTGTTGCAGAAAATATCAAGTCATTAACGGTTGCCTTTGAAAATGTTACTCATAAGGAGATTCTGGCAGCACTGGTACACAAATTCCCTAAAGATGAAGAGGTATTCAAATTATTCCAATTACATCATTTCATAATACAATTGAACCCGTTTTTCCAGCTTTTGCAATCTTATAAAATCTGGATAGATTTTCGAAACCTTGGCAACTCAGACACCGAGGGCATGAAAACATTGAACAAAGCCTATACCAAGATACAAGGGTGTAGCGAACAAGGGACCTTTCCTGAATTGAGAAAGATAGCTAAAAGCTGGTTGTAAAAATAATGACTTCATTTTTTTTTCATGTGCGGTGAACCGTATGGCTCATTTACTTAGTACCTACCTGCATACTCGCCAGATTTGAGTCCAATTGAGGAGTCATTCAATGCCTGTATCTCGTGTACATGCTTTGGCTATTGCTAATCCCAGTAAAGTCTTACCTCCGATGTCTCGAATACAACATTTGCTGAGAGGACGATGCTGCTGGTGTTTTGGCCTTATTGGAAGGTTGTGGTTGTATTACACAAGGCTTCTGCAACACTGCAGGGTATATGCCGGCAAGTGGGTCAAACCAGAACAGCCTGCAAGTGAGGAACCTGTGGACAACAATGCCAATGATGATCCCCCGTCTGTATATCAAGGTCCTTTTATATCCAATCGTAAACGATCAGAACTGCCGCCGGACTTCCGCTTGTCCTAAGTTTCCGCTCTAAGTTTCCGTTTTCAAGTACCTTCTTTCTTTCACTTCAATGTCTCATGAATGGGAATACTTGTACACAGCACTGCATAACATTCCAAAAGGTCTCCCAAAGGACCTTTTATGCACACACACAGTACCGCCGCACTGATATTCGCTCTGCCCTCGATAACTACATTCGCCAGCACAATGTTGACCCAGGACTGGTTCATCTGGCTCCTGACCCACTTGAGCATGACTTTGGTGATGCGCGTTCTTGATGCCGAGGAGGACATAACTGCACTTTATGACGAAATTGAAGACCTCTCCTACTGCAGCCAGCGCAAGTTGACATGGATGTATCTCATGAGGATGAGGACTGTATGTTGTTCCCAAATAAACCCATACTCTGAGTGCTAACACTTAGAATGACCTCTACCGAGCAGTTGATCCTGGAAGCCTTCAAGATATTCATGCTGTTTGCAATGCAGATCCCGATGATGTTCCGGATACAGATCTTGACATGCCAGATCCCCTGCAATAGCATGAATTCAACCAAGCCCCCCTTGACAACCCCAATCTCACGCTTGCCTACATCAATTTAATTCGTTCCGCTACGCTTGATAACAGCGGACTTGACCCCGACACCATTCATCGGCTGCGCAATCCTGTTGAGTCCACCGGACGTCGGTGACCCTAACCTCACCCTTGCAATCAAAATATTCTTATATTCTTAGCTACAACGAAAGGGTCTGATGACATTTACACCGATGTTGGCGATGCCATTTCGGAAAGTTTTCCTGATTGCGATTTCCTTTCTCTAGATCGCATCAAACGCAAGATTAGTGCATACCACTATTCCACGACATGTGCCAGTAGGCTTCACAGGCCCTCTGGCGGACTTGACCCATTGTCCCATGTGTGGAACACTGCCATACGAACCTATCCAGTATGAATCCAGTCATAACGAGATCTGCAACTCTGTCAAAAGCTTCCTCACCATTCCCCTTGACCCCCAGCTGCAAGCTCTGTGGCGCAGTCCTGAAACTGCAGAAGCTATGCGACATTGAGAGACTCGCACACGCCAAATTTTAGCCAATCTAGACCCAACTACACGACAACTTGATATCTATGAAGATTTTCTTTCTGGTTCCGGATATCTTGATGCTTTCCGCGAAGTCGCATTGGTGATCATGACACCGCCCCCCTCTTCTCGATCGATGGTGCGCAAATATTTGAGAAAAAGGCTTCAGATTGCTGGATCTACATTTGGGCCATACTCGACTTAGCTCCCAACAGCAGGTACAAAGTGAACGTTGTCGAACCTGGAGGATTCATTGGGGGTCCCAGTCCACCAAAAAACTATGACTCATTTCTTTTCCCTACCCCTCACCATCTTTCTGCTCTCCAGAAAGAAGGTTTCCGTGCATGGTGCAGTTCACGATTCCCATCCATATTTAGTTTGGTGCAGCTGATGGCCCCGGTGCCTCTCACATGAGCGGACTCACCGGTCACCAGAGCTACAACTCCTGCTGGATCTAAAGTCTGAAACATAAAAAAATACCAACGATCATCGATAGTTTCGATGTCACAGGTGCTTTAAAAGTTAATTTTGGGGAAATGAGAGTATCATTTACCAGTAAAGTACCCGTAACATCGGAACTCTGAAATATGTAATACGAACGATCATTGATTGTTGGTATTTGATGATTGTTGTATTATATGTTTCGAAGCTTTGATGTCACAGGTACTTTACTTATCGTCTAAAGGAGGATTCGAACTTAGAGTGCAGTATATGCCTTGCGAAAGGGCTCATCAGAGGGTTTGACCGCTGCCCTAGCTTTCCTCATTAGAACTTGCACCACTACCCATTTTTGAGTGTATCATTTGGATTCTGCAGTGTAGCAGGTGCGATGCCATAGCTGTGGCAGCTATACTCCTTGACCACGTGAGATGGGTATACAAAGGGGGACCAGTCTGAGAAGGGTAGGCGCATCCCTGCCCAGACTCCTTGCTCATAAAGGCAAGCCCTTTTGGGAGCAATCTGACTGCAGACCATGTGCAAGTGTGCAATGCAGGGATTTTCTCATGGGAAATTCAGTATGAATTCGAATAGGCGTAGACAAATACGACGCAGTTGGCTCTCCCCATGGGTGAAACCTGTTAAAAACTATATCCTAGTCAGGCTTAGCTGTGTACGGAACGACTGAGGGAAGAGAGAGAGACTGTTTACAATACATATACTCTATGTCACATGAGCGCGATCATCTTGTGATTTTCAACAAAACCGAAAGTACATATATGGTAAATGATCCTCTCAGTTCCTCAAAATTAACTTTTCACAGGCAAAAATGACAGCTCAACTGCTGTTCCTGATGAAATTGCCAATGATGAGGATCTCAGTGATTCTGATGATTCAGATTACACAGTCAACTATGAAAGTGACGATAGCAAGGACAAAGACTACATGCCTGGTCGAATGAAGGCTGTTAACACAGGTAGCAAAAGGCTTCCATATGACAGCCATGACACTTTCACGAGAAGAAACACACACAGCTGAAGATGTCTTTTTATTGACATTTTGATATGATCGACCCTCGATCCATCATTGATACACCTTCCTTAGACCCCCGAGAACGCCCTGTCAAACCACGAGGTCCACATAGGAACTGCATTGTCATCGAGATCCCCTAATGTCGGAATGGGAACAAATAGAAGGATGGTCAAACAACGAGGATACAGACCGTCCAGACCACGAACCTTCGGAAGGATCTTCAGACCAAGATGATGACGCAGACGAGATGATGTCGCAACATCAACAACCTCATTACCCTCGGCCAGACACCCAACACGAGGAATACATGAGGATGCTACGATTTCATAGGACGATAGACACTACTCCCTCGGTCATCATGGAGGCGATTCGTCAGCATTACCAAAAGTGGGTAGGTATGAGTCAAAGTGACTCAGATGAAGGAGAACACATGGACGACTCGGACAATGACTCATCCTAGAAAGACTTTGTATAAATATAGCCATGTAACATTAGATAGGGCAGAACTAGTCAGGTTCATCCCCCAGAGTTTAGCGCAGGCGATAAAGAATTCTCTTTCGCTCTCACACTAAGTCTTTGGTTGCCGGAGTCAGACGATAAGCGCTGAACCGTAACACATTTCTTGATTTTACTCAATTCTAGGATGGCTCAATGTGATGGGAAGCTTTGGCAAGAATGTCCACCGTACCATGTACCAACGAGAGACTCACAAGATGGCAGCCAAGGTGACATTATGAGGTTCATTTTCATATACACCTCAAAACATAAGTCACTCAGTAATCTCATTTAATGTAGCATCATTGACTTAAATCATATGCCGTCACAAAGTATATCAAAACAGATTACTTACAATACTGAGAAACTGATCAGCTGAAACACTGCTTGTCCCCATCCCCAAGCCCAACACAATCTCACTCTCTGTCACATCCATGCTCAATCCGACACATATCCATGCAATCCAATGCATGCCTGGACCATCCGAACCATTGGATCCTACTTCCTGCATCCGATTTCACACCCTTCCCTTAGGATCATTATTCTTCTTTCATTTCCCTTATACTTTGATCCTTCTACTCCTTCATAATGCTCAGATTATTACTAGACTGACCATTCCCCTTCACCTGTCATTCCCCTAACTACCCTAGATACATCAGATCCCCTTATGGAACAAGGGATTTCAAGTAGTATATAAGATGTAGATACTTGACATGTATTCCCCAGTCTAATAATCAATCTGAACTTGCATTCAGACTTTCCTGTCTTCTCCCTCGCCCTCCTCTTAGTCTTTTGCACTAAGTTCAACTCCTTCATCACTTCCCTTCTTAATCTGACGTTATCTGAAACCTTTCCGACCTTCGGATTCACCCTCCAATGCTTGGATCCTCTTTATTCTTCCATCAGGTCCTGTGCAGCTCCAGTGCGTCAGCTAAACTGAACGCGAAGGACCAACACCCCGATATAGAAGTCACCCGATCTTTCGGATCCTCCGTTACACCCTCCGGATTTCTATTCCGCGTGCATAGTTTTAACACTCTCCAGAATCTGATCCCCGAGGTTCAGACACTCTGACTCCGATTCCAAGGAGAAAACGCTGCCTCCTTCAAGTTTCGCTGACGCCTCCTGCACAAACAGAAGAAGAACAAGAAGAACAAGAGATGAATGAGAAGATTTTGATGCATGAAGTAGCCAGTAGATTCAGGGCCACCTTGAAGGTTAGGAGGGAAGCTTGTGCGACTCAAGCAGTGACTCGTTGTTGAAATGTTACGCCCGCTCGCCTTTTCAAATTTCCCCGACACCCATCACTAGTTTCACTCCTATCTATTTTGTCCCTGTATCACAACCTACATAACACAGCAGACAGCATGATCCAAGGGGTAATCAATGGAAGATTCCGAGACGTCAACCCCCCCTGTAGTACCACTTACCCCACTCTCGGGGTCCTGATTTGAACTCTCAAACGCGATTTAGCTGAAATCTCAGTTAACCCCTTCCACAACGCGTTTTCCACGAAACTGAGTCGGTAGATCACTTTATTGGTATATCTAGAGTATATAACAGCCTTTAAAACGCGTGGTAACAGTCGTGAAGCAGGAAGAGTGAGCCAATGAAATGGTCGGGATCGAGAGATGAAGCCCGATTGCATCTGCTACTCCGACTCCGACTTAGTCTCTCTTTCAGCATGGATTCCTGTTCACGATGCTCACTCTCCTCGGTCCTCTGTTGTCTGCGATCTTTGTGCTAAGCTAGTTCCCAGGTCCCAAGGAGGATCGTTGGCCAACTTCGAGGTGCACAGAGATTCTGGAAAGTGTAGAGCGGCAAGGAGAAGGAAGAGATTGAGTGAGACACCCAAATTGCTCGAGAAACTATTGTGAGTACATAATATCTCTATTTTTCCTCGTAAGTAACATGTAAAACTCCAGCAGATCCCTGATCAAACCGCTATGTCTCAAGGCCCAGGTTTGCAGCTATTTCAGGCATCAATTGGTGCATCTACGGTGACTTTTGTTATGATAACCATATACTCTACAAATCACTGGCACACTGAACTCACATTCTCCTAGACCTCCACATATGCCCACTCAGCCGCCTCTACCCCTCCGTTATCCCGCATGTCATCATTGTCACTAAGCCTCTCTTCATTGAATGTGCTGCTCATGGGAATGCCAACGAGGTCTTTGAGCCTACTTCCTTTAGCTGCAGCACGGAAGGTGATAAGATTACATTACATAATGATTTAGCCTTATATGGGGGCAGTGGTCTTGACTCGTCTTTCGGGGTCCTGACAGCTAACTCTTGAGGGTTGACGTCTAAAATTCTTCAAGTGATTACCCCTTGGCATGATCTACACCTCAGCATTACTCACAACGAGCACTGCTGAGGTGAGCTGACTTCCCACTTCTCCTTTACCACATATCGCTTACCTTTTACACTAGTTCTGTGTTTATAGGTACTTACCAATATATAGCGTTACTCACAACGAGCACCGCTGAGTTCTGTGTTTATAGACGTCTATCTATTAAGTATCAAAATCCCGTCACTCCGCCATAACCGGTTTTTACAACACTCGTGCCAGTGAAAAAGTGGTCGAGGTGGGTCCGAATTACCCATTATGGCGTTACCACGGTGTTGATCCCACCTTTGCTTGAACAGGGAGATAAAGAGTGGCCAATCAAAGTGGAGTGAATGATACCTTGACCCCCATTCAGGAAAACGGCTTTCTGCTTGACTCTGTCTTAATCTGTCTTAACTTTTGGTCAAAAAAAATTTTATTATTGGAAAACCAAATTTAATGCAATTAAAACAAATTTCAAAAAATAACCTACTTACTTCTGTCTTAACTCTGTCTTAATTTGACTTAACTGCCTTGTTTTATGATTAAGACAAGTTAAGACAGAGTTAAGACAGAGTTAAGACAGAAGTAAGTAGGTTATTTTTTGAAATTTGTTTTAATTGCATTAAATTTGGTTTTCCAATAATAAATTTTTTTTGACCACAAGTTAAGACAGATTAAGACAGAGTCAAGCAGAAAGCCGTTTTCCTGATGACTTCTCGCCAGGTGTATAAAGTTGAATGTAACCTGTATATATATACGGTTTCTAAAGAACCAAATTACATTTGAGAGATTCAAGCTCTAGGTTTTGACATAGTTTTTATCGAAACAAGGCACTCATGGAGCTACATTGCAGTATACCTCGAAAGTCAAGCCTCTTGAATATTTTCAGAAGGACCTCACAAGGCAAGTTAAGCAATTCTAGAGGCATTGTTGTTGGTTGTCGTCCGGAATAACTTTTCTAGCAATTAAGACCACAAGACCATTCGGATTTCTGCGCAGATATTAGTATGTTGAGTACGTTGCATTGGAGATTGACATTGGACGTTGGCTTTCACAGGTCTGCAGCAGGCACCACCAATGTGTCGCCTCAAACTGACAAGGTAAATTGTTGAACAGGACTACGGTCTGGGAAGGCCAGTGGCTGTTGGCTGAACCACCCTTGATGACCTCTGTGAAAGCAGAAGGTGACCAAATCACCAAGATTTGCAATCGGTTATGGAACCAAGTCCCATTGCATAGCAGTGGTGAATCCAGGATACAAAATCCTTGGGAGGCGCCTGTGACTCATTAGTCTGGTTGATGTGTATACATTGGCAGACTGTCTGATATGCAAAGGAGAGAGCAGCAGGTATGGGAGGTGCCTAAAGATGTATCTGACAGGTAACATTAAGTCAATAAACACGAAAATGGGTTTTCAACGAAGAATCTTCACTTTTCCACTCGCCATATTTCTTTTAGCCTCCTTAGGGGCGGTATATTCAAATCTGGCTAGTTGACCTACAGGAGTTTGGAAAAATATCTAAGAAAAATAGTTAGGTCTTCATACATAGTAGCCTCTAATACCACTCATATGACCGAAATAATGCCTGCGGTAAAGCTTAGGCGCAGAATGCCATACATTGATACACCGAATACATGGTCAGTATACGTCCAAGAATCTGAGTTCTGGAATTAATGGCAGGTTCATAGATAAAATGTGGAAAACTCACCTTGAGATCGCTCGTTCAACAAGTAGCCTGTCACCAGGACAGAGATCCTTTATTTTTCTAGATCCACGCGCCTTTCGGAAAACAAGAAGTTCTCCAAACCAGTCATAGCCAAATGTGGCCAAAATGTACTCGTTTGGCTCATAGTACATGGCGTTGTCGTCTGTGAAAAATAAGACGAATTTGTTCATGTATTCGATGACTAGCCTTGACTTAGAGTGCTCGACTTTTCGTGCTCAGCTTGCTGATGAATATAGAATTCAGCAAAATCATCTTATCCATTATCTCAGTAAAAGATATGTGACATGCCCTTACAAGGTATACAAGGCCTAAGTTAGTCTTTGGGATCGCACTGACTGAGATTGTGATCTTCTTACAGAAAGGAGGTTTGAAGGTGGGGGAGCTGTGTAATTACCTGGGCCAGCAGGTGGGCACACCACCTGGTGTTGCTCCCCGTCGCTATGTGGTGGTGAAGACAAAGTTGGAGGTGGTGCTGGAGAATGAGGGATTCAAAGAGAAAAAAATGAATGCCATAAAAGGGATTCCAAAGCTGGAAAATGATCTTTGAAATTTGTAAACCCACACTGTGTATTTTGTGAACCTCCCCTCTTCCACAAACCTTGAGCATCCCTGCCCCTGCCAGGCTGCTGCAAACCTGCTCACATCCGTGAACCCTACATGCATCAGGCACATAATTGAAACCCTCTTCAGGTGCACCGTAAGATGGTAAACTGGGCAATGCCAGAAAACTATTTATATTTATTTACTGTGTATCTAAACATAAAATGTTGGAAATGAAACCTTACAACAAAACTTATGGAAAAGACTCGGTTTGGGAAAGTGAGATACAGGGAGGCTGAGACTGAATGAAAAGAGCCACATCATCATTAAGGTTAAAAATTTACTTTACGACTGATCTGGCTGCGAAGTTTACATCCTACATCCTCAACCGTGGTGTTAGAGCCATAGTGTACTAGTCCACCAATGTCAAATGAATATGTAACCATGGTAAGATCCACGATGGAACTGCTCAGATCCCTGGTTATAAAAACAACAGGTATAAGGCTGTCTGGTTTGTTCTCGATTTTATGTGCAATGGTTTCCGCGAATGTACCCTCCAGATCTACCCAGTCAACTGGTTGGGAGCTGATGAAGTCGAGAGACTTGTATGAAGTGTGTGCATCAGGCCTTGCGAGTTGGAGGTTAAAGCAGTAACCACTGTGTCGTATGCGTTCATTCCAGGCTGATGAAGAGTCTGGCAATTCCTTTATAGCATCCAGCCCTAGTCCAATTGCTGCCATGGTTAGGAGTATTTGGCTGTAGGTATTGGAGAAGTCCAGTGTCCTCAAACGGCCAATGTCCAGACCTGATGAAGAACAAATATTGCGGTGATCAGGCCAGTCCAGCTTCTGGCATTTTCGACTCTAACAAATAGGGATAATCTAGAATGACACTGGTGGATGGCTACTCACACAATAAACCCTGAATCGACACCTAGCGCAAACTTTTCTGGCTGCACCACCAACTGGAGCATTGCAGCTGCCGCACAGATACACAATTACACAGTTCATCTGGTGGAGCTGAGTAGTATGTGAGTTTTGGCTCGAAGTTAAAAGCAACATTATCTTGCCATGGGCACTTGAGATGCGTTATAAAACTTGAACAGGTGATGGATCTGACAAAGTCAGGTCAAAGTCAGGTGAATGATCTGGCATGATCTGGCTTATTAATAATAATGGTAAAAACAAGTGTAAATATTCCAACTCTCCTCATCATTACATGAAAAACACAAAGATTCCGACCATTGATGCAACAGCCTTTACAAGGGGCCATAAATTGGGCTCATTAGTGTTGGAGGCAATTTTAAAATCCAATCGAGTGGTGGTAATATGCGGTATGCAACTCTTCCCATCAAAGCTGTTTATAACTCAAACTATGAATTGCACACTCAGGAGCAGGAATATCTGTTGCAGCTGGAATTCCAGCTTTCAGTGGGAAAGGGGGCTTGTATGAGAATGGAATTAGTCAAGAGTTGTATGGTGGAAAGGTTAAGGATCTTTTCAGGAGCACTGCATTAGAGGTGGGTTTCTCTGTAATAAGGGTGTAAATCCAGTTTAAAAAGCATTACTTAGTCTCGAAATGAGTTACCACAACATTGCCGACTGATGGCTTTTCTGGCGAGGAAAGCAGCCATTGCAGAACCTACACATTTTCACCGGTTTCTTCAGGCGTTGAACGATCGGGGAACGTTATTGAGGGTATACACGCAAAATATCGATGCCCTCGAGCTCAAGGCTGGATTGGCGATGGTTCCAGAAAAACATTTGGATGGCAACTCTGTCCAGTGCATGGCTCTGCATGGATCTTTGCAACATATGCGATGTGATATCTGCTGCTACCTATCCTTCCTTGAATTGCATTATGAGGACCTCGCATCTGGCAAGTTGCCAGAATGTCCTCGGTGCCGTTCACGAATCGACAAACGTGGGCAGAGCGGAAAAAGGATAACATCGGTGCCAAAGATGAGAGCAAATGTGGTACTATATGGCGAAACACATCCGAATGAAGATACCATCGTTGACATGCAGAACAAGGACATGGGAATAATGAAGGGAGACGGTCATGTTGATCTGCTATTGGTGGTAGGGACAAGCTTAAAGGTCACAGGAGCAGCAAACAGTGTTCGCATGTTTTCAAAGGCTTTACACCAAGCAGGTTCCAGCACACCATATCCCAAAACAATATACCTGGACAATGGGGATGCAGCAATGTCAGGTTGGGAAGACGCCTTCGATGTTTGGATCAAGGCTGATTGTCAAGATATTGCCCAAATATTGCTAGGTGAAATGGGAGAGAAGAAGGCAGGAGTTGACAGTTTACGACAACTTGACCCGAGGGAGGATGCTCGACGGTACGCTGAGAGAAGATTGGATGCTCGACCATCTTGGAGGTGGTGGTCTACGTAGACATGCCTCACAGTGTGCAGGCTTCATTGCATGTGGAGATCTACAATCCAACAACAATTTATTTTTGAGTAGGATTTTTCATTAGAGCTATGTTTTGTTTCGGTGGTCAAAAGAGGAAAGGGCACTGATAACTCTAACAAATCACCACACCACAAGACGAACATACTTCAAAGTCCATATCCAAATATCTGTTTGAGTTGAATAAATTGCCTTCCAGTAATACCACTACTGCAACTTTTCAGATAAGAAAAACAGATTTACATACGGGGCAAGGATAACAAGATTGACCATCTACCACCAACTGTTCCTCAGTTATGTCTTCCTTGATGGAAAGCTCCGATTCCAAATAAGCAATCCAATCATTATCTTGAACATGTGAGTGTGTTTGTTCAATTAAATGAGCTGCCATCCAAGGTGACTGGCTGATGACTTGGCGAGTGTCCTTGGAAAGGAGAGACCTGGCCTGTTTTATAACCCGAATGTTCCCTGTTACAAAATGACAAGGACCTCCTCGGGCTGTTGGTTGAAATGCCACTGTCAAAATGGTGTCTGGGATATCCGAGTTTTCTACCCTCGCCCTTATAGTGTCCATGTAATTGGCCTGGCTGACTCTTTCTTGTCTTTCAAGGCAGGACATGTGGTACCATTTAGAGCATTCCCAGCAGTATCGTTGCTCCTCTTCATCAGGTGACCACAGCTTTCTACACTGAGGCAAACCGCAGATTTGTGGATCCCCCTTGTGAATGTTATTGAGACGAACAAGGCGTTCTTGAAGATAGACTGAGCGTACCCTTAAAACTTCTTCATTGTGAACCCAGAAATACCTAGGGTAGTAGTGGTAGGTAAGGATCAACAAGATACAGGTTTAAATGGCAATTTTGAATCACCGCATAAAGTATTCTCCACAACTGCGTTGAGAGGTGTCATCATTCTTGATATACACAATGTCTGTTGTATCTTTTCCCAACAATCCAGTTAAAATATTAATGACAGCATCAAATAATAAACCTCACATTCTAAGCATTCAGCTTCAATAATATCTTCATGGTCAGAACCGCAAAGTTCCTGTTTTCCCCAGGTTTTTATGTATCTGTTGATGGATAAATTTATTTGTCTTCAGGCAGTTGAGGCTTGGTTTGACCTACTTCTTTACTTCACTGGTTGGATTCAGTTTCAACAACTGACAAGCGGAATAGAACCAGGCAATCTTTACAAGATATTTCATCTTTAAAGCCATGTTATCAAAAGTGTCGGTATCGAAGTTTGATAGAAAGAAGAACTCACATTCCCCTTAAATTTATAGCGTCTTATTTCTTTGATCTCTCCTTTCCAATAGTCATCCAATGTTCGGTTATTCATTCTTAAACCCTTGAATGCTATAAGGCACCTTTTCCGAGTAGGTATCAAAAATAAGGCATATGCTGGTGGCTCACAGATCATGCAAGTAGAAAACAAATATTGTGCCTATTTCTCGGGTTAGTTTACATTTCCTTATGAAAAAATGCCACATACCATCACTGGTGTCTAAAGTTGGAATAGAATCAGCCTTTTCAGCTGTTTTCCATTTGCGCTGCAGTTGCAATTGCTCTGCCATCGTTGTGAATAGAAGGGTTCTGAAATGGATTGGTCACATGATCAATATCGTAAGCTTATGGGCTTCTTGCAATTGAAACTCCACTACGCCTGGCATACTTTTCAATGACAACTTGGGAAGATTCAGATGATAGTGGTATTGAAAATTTGGTAAGTGCTTGCTTCTAAGAGGATGGTCCAGAACTCAGAATCTGAGATGACCCCAGGTGTGTTTTAATTGTTCCTACAGATTGACTAAGCTACCATCATAAATAATATGATCAGAAGAACAACTTACACAAAGTTGCTAATGTGTGGAGCGACACTGATGACAGTGGGTTGGAGAACTTGGTTAGTTTCCTTTGTTGAATATACTTGGCTACGAGGTTATTTAGATAGGATTTCCCCACAGGTGCGTTCTGATCACTGTTCCAGCATGATGATGAACAATATGAGCAGGGGAACAACATTGCCAACGCGTGGAGTGACGGTGATAATAGTGGGTTGGAGAACTTGGTTAGTTCTGTTTTTTTGAATATACTTGGCTACGAGGTTATTTAGATAGGATTTCCCCACAGGTGCGTTCTAATGATCGCTGTTCCAGCATGATGATGAACAATATGATCAGGGGAACAACATTGCCAACGCGTGGAGTGACAGTGATAATAGTGGGTTACAGAACTTGGTTAGTTCTGTCTTGTTGAATATACTTGGCTACAAGGTTATTTTAGACAGGATCTCACAAGCAAAATATAAGGACACCTGATGAGTGGAATGACTCAGATGAAAGTGGCATGGTTAGTACTCCGCCTTTTATTTTGGTGATTTCCTGACAAAACAATTGTTCAGATGCAAAATTTGCCTCCCAAAGGAGATGTTCATAAACGGGATGAATTTGATAGGGGGGGTGTGGAACAATCGGTAATTTTTTCATTGACATCTTTGCACCTCACATATGTAGATAATCATAATCTTGTTCAAGATTGGACCACTTGACGATAATGCTACACCTTTGTCGGATTCTATCTCAACGGCAAGATCAAGTTGTCACCTTGGAGGATCTGAATATGCTGGTTCTGATACTGGAAACGCTCTCGAGGAGCACCAACCAATCCCTTCTCTTCCAACAAATAAACCAGAGATATCTTTCTATATCGGTATGTCAAACTCCGTAGCATGAAATTTGTAACGTCCTGCTGATGTTGAGGGCAGACACTGCTTTAGGAAACCCTGAACTCTGGTCTCAAGCCTATCAAACCCTTGACACACTGACTCCTGGATATCAGATAGAACCCATACTCCTGGACTACTATTTAAGTTGGGAATGGTTCTCTCTTTCAATGGGCACAACGGCAACTACCAAACTAAAGAAACAAAAGGCCTATTACTTGTCACAGGCCACGGTTCAGAACATTTTGCAAGAAAACCGGCCAAACGCAATCCACAAACATATCTTGCTTCCTGAAAACCAGCCAATAGAGATGCTGCCCGTGATATTCCTCACCCAAGACCCAGTTTCATCCTGTCTGTTAGTCTTGTTCGACTACGGAAAGGAAGAGGCAATTGTATTTGGCCACACGAAAGGATATGGGCCAACAGACATGCATGCTGATTGGACCCCCTGGAAAGGATTAATTCACTGGACAGACATTGCTCAGGTATTTAACTGGGAAATGAATCATACACAACCGAAAGTTATTGAACCAAATTGGGGTCAGGTATGCAACTGCATAATACAGGAATATTTCCTGCTAACCTACTTCCCTTCACAGCTTGAACCAGACTTACGGCCCTGGATGATCACTATTGCCAAGAATGCTTTTGAAAACGGTTGGGATTCTACAAAGGACATTAATGGGCACCCTGTCAAGCCAGACCTTGCCTGCGCACATCAAATGCGTTCGAAAATATTCCACACTGTTCTCCAAGCTTCACAGGCCTCTTATAAATTTTGGGAACAATTTAGGAACCGAATGGACTACACCACCTTGCCCAGTCAGAACACAATCGATGACATGAAAACTGGACCTTGGAAATTTAACAGATACAAAAGAATCGCCATAGCACTGGCAAGCATCCAAATAAGCTGTAGGTCCTGCCAAGGAAGGGGGGATCTTGCGGGGGATCTTGCACAAACATATTCCCAGGTTAACCCAGGTCAACTGTCGCCTAGGCCAGTATCAGATGCCAGTGGCACAGAAGAAGGCAGTGGCCAAATGGCACTGGCGACAAGTGTATTTTCATCCAGAGAGGCTGCAATGCCTATACCCATTCCAGACAACTCTAACACCGACACCACAATTCCACTCACCGTTTCCCTCGAAGATTTTGACGACTATGACACTGCCAAAGCCACTTTCGATGAACCCGACATAATTCCTGAAACATGGACATTTAATGGCCAAGGGTCGCTAGTTCTAGAAAAATACTGGAGCATATGGAGAGATAGGGGTTATCGCCTGGATCCTGCTTTTTTTTCCATGTTTGGCTTTGAAGGTCCAATTCTGCACATCGAGCACCTCCTTCCACATGCAAACCTGCAGTCCCACACGACATCAGATGACGAGGAGACCGAGATCCAAAATCATGATAACCATGGTCAACCTCCGGATAGCAGGGGTTTGCCAGACCGAACGGTCCCTGATCTGGCCATCCTTGGTGCTCAAGAGATGTTGGATGAAGCAGGACCAATGGCGAACACGGATCCCAGTCAAAAGGTGTTTGTATGCGGAAGAACTCAAGACGATCGATTTATCCAACTAAACCTTCAAAAGGATGGAGTCGAGTGTTTAGCTGACGATGTTGACATATCAATTGACATCGACAGTGTGATCTGGGTAACACACAATCTGCAGTTCAAGGGACCTATGAACTTACATCTTCTACCTCTGCTTGGAGACCAAGCCCCTGTCTCCAAGAACAACCACGTCTATATTCAAGTTCTGTGTCCACCAACTGCAGATGAGGAGGGCCTTGGTATCCGGAGCAAGAAGCATGAGAGGTTTCCAATTAGTGCCATTCCACACACCCACTTTGGTCAAATCGGACAGGGCACTGGCCAATTCAATGTATACGTTTTCTTCCCTAGGATGATACGAAAAGATCCCTGCACCCGACGGATGAACACCCTGATTCCTCGAGAGGTCCAAGATTTATGGCTCTCAGATGTAGTCATTCCAGCTTCTAGGGATTCACTAAAAGACTTTCCTGGTACTCTCGAATACCTCCCTACCGACTTGGAACAACTTCGTTGGAGGATGAATAATGCAAACAAAACCAAAACAATCCCGATAACGCCTTTGGTTCTCTCCATCCTGCAAGCAAATATCAAGGAACTTATCAAGAAAAGCCCAGAACTGCTGGGGCGGTTCGGGTCCCATTTCTTCGTTGTGGACTCCAGAGGCCTGAAACTTTTGGCAAAGCAACATGAGGACAACCAACCTCCATATGAAACGCTCTGTGTCATGGTCCCAGAGCTGGATTGGGATCACATGAGGGACAGGCTGCAAGGAGAACTCTTCCTGGACCTAGGAATTTCCTATCACCCGCCAAACAATGGCCACCCACTGGTTGGCCTGTGGAGATTGGATGAAACCACAACCTCTTATGAAATGATGGATATGAAGAAGGGCACAACTCATCATTCATGCACACTGGCTGGCTATGGTGGAAAACAGGCGGAAATGAAACAGGACCGATGCAAGAAGGTCCATCTGTGCTTCAGATCGACTTACAATCTATGCTTTGAGGTTGTTCGCCAACCAGGCCAGAAAAACTATTTATGCACAGATATTGATGCTATCAAGGTGAACAAGAACTTTTTGACAGGATGTGAGCGATGGGAATTGTTGTTTAGAGGGGCAGAAAGCAGGTCCTTTGGTGTTCGAGAGGAGGTTAGAGGCAGTGGTAACACCATCATTGAATTATTGGATGTTGTTCAAGTTAAGGTGCGTTGCAGGAATCTGACCAAAATTAATGAGCTTAAATTATCATACAGGCAAGACATTATTTGGCATCCAAATCAATTCTTTGGATCAAATCTGCAACCTGGTTTCGTTTTCTCTCAAGAAGGCTGCTTGAGCTCAAAAATGTACAACTTCATATCGCTCGCTTGCACCTTAACAATTACGGCATCATCACCTCCATCTTGATCTACCTCATGCGCTCCGTTATGGTGACACCTAGGGTAACCCGTGGGTTTCTCCAAGAAGCATTGAGGGATGTTCAATTTACACCGATAATGCATCGGTTTGGGATGTTCTTCCTGCAAGACCTTTGCCTAAAAACAGGACGATTGAAGGAGATACTGCTAGAAGACACAGCTGAAGTTGTGCAAGAATTTGGGAGGGCATTGAAGAGGAAGGAGGTTAACATTGCCAGGCCATATCAAGTAAACCGAGAAATGGAACTGGATGCATATCCATGGGGTCCAAATCCCTCATGGACAAGGATACAACAACTACTAAACACAGAACCTGCGACATTTCTCCGTACGTGGGCGACAGATGTGGATTTCGAACAACCAAAGCTGCCACAAGCAGAAACCTTGTTTATACGGTTTACCTGTGACTTATGGTTGAGCTTGGCAGACGGCTTCGCTTCTATTGGCGTGCTGCCCAGGCCAAAAACACTCGAGGAAGCCATGGAAGCATGGACGGTCTGTGGCATCCAAGAGGTTCTAGGAAGGGACAGATGCCGATTTCTCCCCTCAGCGCATGGTCTTGGAGGAAGCTTTCCGCCAAATCTCCGAAAGCAGACTTCTTTTTCAGAGCGACGGGCCATCTTTTTTCCAGACCCAGACCTCAAGTTCCCAGAAAGGTCAATATGGAAACCATATACTGGACGGCATGGATACATATCTACCTACCATGACTACATTCGAGAGTGGGATGAAGCTGATGTAGAGTTGCTGAAAAGAGATCTCAGCTGCATATTTTCCAACATCCAATGCCTCCCACCAAGCATATCAGCAAGTAAAACAGGTCTCTTCATCTGGACAGCAACACAAGGAAGAATAACCTTCATTGCAAACCCAACCTTTTACCGGATCCGGGAAGTTGGCTCATCTGTGAGAAGAGAAAGAACGGTTTCCAAAATCCCAAAACGGCCTCAGATATCCGCCTTAGTCCTTCGTCACAGACTTCATGCGGAGCATGGAGGTGGTCTTCCGTATGTGGATGAACGTCAAAGGAAGAAGTCAGAAAAGACCTTGCGGAAACGGAGGCCTCCAGTTCGACAAAAAGGCAAGGTTAGTTCAGCGGGCAAGAAAGCAACCTCTGCTCTCAAAAAATCAAGGGTGGTAAAGTTGGCATCATTAATGAGTCTTCGTTCCAAAACACGGTTACAACATGCTATCCAGGATGGGTGGGGAGGGGAAGATGGGGGGCAGGACGGGGAGGGCAGGGAGGGTGGGGAGGATGGGGAGGATGAGGAAGATGGGGAGGATGGGGGGGATGGGGAGGGGAGGGATGATGATGATGATGATGATGATGATGATGATGATGATGACGATGATGATGATGATGATGATGACGATGGTGTTGACAGTGCCAAGAGTGGTCCTGGAGAATCAAGCAGCTGGTAGTTTATTCAGACATCCCTACCATTAGACATTAAGTAAGCTTACCATGCAGTGGAATTGTTATTTGGCACACATCGGCAAGTTACCACCTTAGATCCACAACACTGAAGGCTGCAAAAAATTTCTTAATGATAATGGCAACATGTTCTGAGAGTTGGATTCAATTTGCTGCTGTTTCTCTGGTCAAAATTTTCCAGATTCACTTGGATAAAGTTGGCCTTGAAAGTTTTTGCCAGGTAAATTTACAAACAAATTTCATCATCATCATACCAACTCTCCCAGACACTAGGCGAAATGGATGCTGGGAATGTCTGCTGAACAGTATATTGCTGCGTATATTGAGGGGAATAATAGGCCGCCAACTGGGGGACATATAATATTTTCTACATTCTTACTTCAAAATATAGATAAATGGGACTCATATATGCTGTGTGCAATGTAATGGCCCTCTAGCACATGTCAGTGGCACATCCAGGGACATATGAATATGATATTAGCATGCCCAACAATTATTTACATATCTGCATGCAGGTGTTGCTCACATGTCCCAGCACATAAGGATGCACAGCACCCAAGCATATATGAACACGACATGTGTCCAAGAACATAAGCATGTCCCTCCAATGTTGCTCTCTGCTATTTGGTCTCCATCTGGTGTGTATGTGGTTACCCTTGATGTTATACTTGAAACATATGCCATATGATTATCAGCTGTGATTCTAAATATTTTCATCTCAGTTCAATACCCTACGCCATCTTGGGTGTACTCCCTCAATCTTACCATAAACATGAGGATTAGCAGAGATCGGAGACTTTTGGAGTATTGTGGGTTGAGAGTATGTACCTGGGCCAGTATCGTCATATGTTGTGAGCCTTGGAAGAGGAAGCAATGTCAACAATGGGAGACTTACCAGGTCTGGACCATGCCTGTACAGCAATGCTATCACCCCAAACTGCCATGACGATGAAGAATGGAAAGATAGGAGAACGGTGTTAGTGGGATTAGTAGTAGTGAGGAGGATGGAGGGGATGGGATGGGGAGCAACAACTATACCACTAGAGTGATGATAGGAACTCAGAGAAAAACAGACCTAAGTTTCAAGCTTTACAAGTTGAGTTGCCTTAGGAAATTTGGGGCCATGCTGATGGGCAAGTGACGAGCAGACTTTGAGCAGATGGGAACTCAACTTCTACAGTCAATTCCCATGACTACAAAGTGATTTACAATGGACTTCTAGCTGACTTTTACAAGACTTCACCTGACTTGACTCGACTTTTCATCTTTACTGAGGGCACCAAGGATGACTTAGAAACCACCAGGACCAGTGCCTCTTCAGGATTTTGCATCCTGGGTCACCATTGCTATGCACTGGGAGAGGCTCAGTTCCAATGCCAAATCTTTGCGATTTGGTCACCTTCTGCTTTCACAGAGGTCATCAAAGATGGTTTAGCCAACGATCACTAGCCTCTCCAGGATTTTGCATCCTGGGTTCACCAGTGCTATGCACTGGGAGAGGCTCAGCTCCAATGCCAAATCTTTGCGATTTGGTAACTAACCACAACAAGGATTGGCTGTGGTTGGTAGTAAGAAGAGTAGTATTGTTATTCGAGCTTATATGAACCAAATACACATCATGTGATCACCTTCACACATTCAACGACTTGCAGGCACACCCGCCTTTTACCCAAAAGAAAAAGGTTCAGAACTACCCACCTACTCTTGATTTGGTTTCTGAAACCGATAACCTGGAGAGGTTGAATTGTTGGACAGATCTCAAACTCCTGGTATGCCGCAGAATCCCCCTTAACAGTGGGTTGCTGACCGGTTGACTGTAGAGTGGGCCAAAATTGGTGAGGGAACAATGAACGTAGACTGGGAAAACGAGAAGAAGGAAGAGAGCAGCAACGTGGGATTCGACAAGCCGAGGTCTGACAAGCCAAGGTCCGACAAGCCAAGGTTCAACAAGGGGGGGCTCGACGATGGGAGGTTTGGCAGTGGGACGGTCAACAAGGAGAACGATAAGAAGGGTAAGAGGAAAGGGGGGAAGCCCAGCCAAAAGCGGAAAGCCGAAGATGGACAGCTGGAAACGTAAGTGCTAGTTTCTATTGTTCTTATGACTGAGACATTTCGCTGCTGCCTCCTCATACAACGCATCCCTGCCCGCAGATCCCTGAAGAAAAAAAGCAACCGGACCAACATTGGCGGTCTTCTCCCATCCTAGACCCCTGCAGACAGATCAGCCTCACACAAAGCGGTCCCTGGGGATGCCGGCGATACCGATGTGCTGGGCGGTATTGAAGATGGTGACAACGAAAGGGAACGGCAGGCTCTCGCCCTGCGTTCCGCACCTGTCCAGTACTCCGGCGGGTCTTCGGCATTGAAGAAACCCCCGGTAAGTCTTTTCTTCTACCCTTTGCACCCCTAACAATATCCCTTGGCCAGGTCCAGTCGGTCGCTAAAATCATTCCCAACACCACCACTCCTGGATTGGTTACGCCTCGCGCCCGTGCCGCTCCTGGACAGATCAAGAAGGAGAATATCACCCTCAACCACTTGCCGGCTGGGAGCCGGGACACGTTCCGAACGATGTATGTGCCGTTACTCCGTGAGTTCGCTGGGCTACTAGGGCCGTGGCAACAACCTGTGAACGAAGATATCCGCAAAATCTGGACTTATTCATTTAAAGGTAGTACAGCACCTGAAGTCGACGACAACCTTCTGTGGGTACTCAATAAGCTGGTGCGTTTATCCCTTCCAGAAACTAAGTTTCAGACTAATATCTATCATAAGGCCGAGGATTGTTTGTCCAAATGGCGGAACAAGTTTGCTTCCACCGCCATGGCGTTGGTCGAGAAATTGCTGAACGATCTAGACCTCAAGATCCCTGAGGAACGGGCCGCCGTTATCAAAATGCTCCTTGGCAATGACTCTAAGTGCCACCCTTACTATTATAGGGAATTTGAGGAAGGCAAGACCCCCCTGGTAAGTTGCAAAGATTCTACTTATTTACCTGCTGACAATCATCTTTTTAGGGCATTTTTCAGTCGGACCTTGTAGCAGCAACTCTCGCCACGCACTACACCGCCATTTCATCGATCAAACTGGAAGACCGCACCCGCAACAAGAATCCCACTGGTGCTCTCGTTTTATCACTTCAAGCTGTGAGTCCCACCCTGCCACCCCATCTGACATTGTACTAATTTATTTCTAGATTCAGCGCGCTTTGATATGCAACCTCAGCGGAAGGAAGATTATACCGAGCAGATCGGCGGGATACTTCTCAAAGTCCAACTGGGCTGATCAGATCGAACGCCAAGATGGCCGCGAGATATTCGTCGAGAAAACATCAATGCTTGTGAAGATTTGCAGTAAGTTGAAGCCCTCGCAATGGGCCAAAATCATTGAGGCGGCATCTACATATGCCAGGCAAAAGAAGATCACGAAGGTCGAAACTACGATTGTCATCCAGTCATCCGACTTCAATATCGAGGATGGTGATGTGGATGATGAGTCCGACTGCGATGTTGAAGATGGGGATGACGATGGTAAGTAGCAGTTGTCATTGGTCCCTGTGTACCATACTAACTATTGTCAACTTGGATAGAGGCTTCCCAAGTTGTTTCCTTGCTGTTACTTCCCTCCCTCCCTGCTTGCTGATGTTGTGTCCCTGGTCCTCTTTTGCTGTTTCTCCCCTTTGTCTCTGCTCCCCCCACAATGCTACCCCCCCCCTTCCCCATCTTGCCCTTTTGCTCTTCTTTTTTTCCCACCTTTTCCCCTCTTTCTAAGCTTTCCCACCTTTTTTCTAGCAATGTCTACCTTTTTTGCCTCAGGTTGGGCTACTCAAATATACTTTTTGTTTTGACCTTGAGAAAACTTAAGACACCTTGAACAAAGCTCAACTCTTTTTCAACTTTTTAAAACAGTTTTTCTTATCTTGGTAAAGGGTAAACAGCATTTTCTAAGACATTAGACTTCAGGAAAGAAAGCAGTTATTTCAGGCTTTTCCTAAGAGGAAGTAACTTTCCCAAGGAAGAGGATAATTGGAAAAGATGTTTGCACTTGAGAAGATGGCAACCCTTCTCTAAGAGTCAGGCACTTTTCCTAGAAAGTGGACATACCTTGGAAAAGATGCTTACACTTGAGAAGATAGCTATCTTTTCCATAAGACAAAGACCTTAGGATAGACACCATCCCTTGAGAAAAGAGCTATAAGGATTGTCACCTTTCCCAAACAAAAGATACCTTTTCTGAGCTATGTCCTCTTTTTTGAAAAAGGTATTGTTCTTGGAAAAGTTAGACCCCTTACTCCTTTTACCCTTTGAAAAAGGTGTATAAGGTGTTAAAAAAGGTCATGTCATTCCTGATGTCAAAGAATAAACAGCTCCTGTCCCTCAAATTTGCTGCTTCCTCTCTCAGATCTTACAAGTTTTGGCTTCTGCTTGACCTCAATATAGACAGTGACAGATATCATTTCAGGTTCAACAGCCTTCCAAAGTCAGGCATTCTTTTTGAGTCAAGTACTGTGAGATGATTCAAAGGACTCACTGTTGGAGAATGTCTCATATATGCAGACTTCTCTTCTGAAATAAAGAGATTCCAAGAATCTTGATTTTGAGCTGGTCTGAAAATTTGCTGGCAATTCTATCTGGCAGTTGAAAAAGCAGATTAGTAGAATGACCTACTACTTTGCACTTTGATACCTTGAAGTTCCTCACAAAGCTCCACTGAGGTCCCTGATTCAAAATGGCTCTATGAGACCTCTCTAGTGGTCAGCAGTGCCAGTATTCTCTTTTCAGACAAAAGTCTCATTCTTGGCACGGTCACGCAGCCTCTTTTCATGTACCCTTTCGCTCTCAACATCAAATCTCATTTGTTTCCTGGCCCAGGCCGCTGACTCCAGGGCCTGGGCGCATTTTCACCTAAACTCATCACTCGAGACTACGCCTGAGTTGTTGATTAGGTTGATTTAAATTTTTTATTTACTAAAGTCTAATCAGTACGATGGCACCCCTGGGTGCCTTCCCCCTCCTGCAGAGCGTCCTGCAATCCTGAGCGGTCTGCACTCGTTTCCGAACGAATGGGAGCCACCTGCGCCTCCCCTTTCCCTCCTTTTCCGACCGGGGGTATCCTTCACCCCCAAGTCTCACATTTGTCACCAGTATATTACAAGCACAGGGGGAGACAAGAGAACCCGCCTTCTCTTCGTCCTCCTCCTGTGTAAGTCCCTCTGTTCTCCTCTATCTCCCCCTACTCTGATATTTTTTGTCTTCCATAGCGTAGTCTCAGTATTCGTCTCAGCCAGCTTCGCTTGCCTCCTCTCCTGGATTGCGACTTACATCATCCTCCTCCTCAAAATCTTCACCTACGTTGACGACAATTTCTCCTGGGAATTTGCTGACAACCTCGCCTGGTATGAACCCTATCAGAAGTCCATGCCTGCCAAACAGACACGACTCTTGCAACTTTGGGACGAGCTGGGAGTACCACATGTGGAACGGAAACAGGAGTGGGGGGAAAGACTCACGATTATTGGATTTGAGGTCGACCCCAATGCAATGACGATCACTATGCCCTCTGAGGCCCGCGCTGACCTCATGTCTGCACTTCGTTCCTTTGCAATACTTGGGCGGCGGCGCCCCCTACGTGATTTTCAGAGGATCAGTGGGTGGGTGAACTGGGGTTTGAATACTTTCCCCTTGCTGCGCCCGGGACTGTCGATGACATATGATAAGATGTCTGGCAAGTGCCACCCTCACAGGCCCATATGGATCAATACGACGATGCGGGACGAACTGCGTTGGACCGCTGACCACATTGAGCGGTCTGATAGCATCCACATTCTCCTCAGGCAGTTTAAATACAGTCAATGACATCTAGTTTGAAACTTTCACAATATAACAATGCTTGGTGGAAAACTTATGCACAAGCTTTGTAGCTACATGCTAGTTCAACTTCCATGGCAGAGAGACAAATGTACCACCTAGTAGAGATTTAAAACTTGCGTCCTCCTTGAAAATGCATTTGCAAGTGAGCATTTCCATATTTGGCATCAAAAAGTCATGCTTTTGTCACATTATATGCACCTAGAATGTGACTGTGTCATTGACTTGGCAAAAGACTTTCTGGTAATATTTAGTAGAGTGAGCAGGTAGCACGCAAGCTGTCCCTAAGCTTCATTAACCAGAAGTTATTGTTGGTTCTGTCATTCTGTGCCTTCAGAACATGGCATAAATACTTCAATACTATACTAGTCAGCAATCATCAAAAAAAGTCTGCCATTGACCCATCCTTGACTGTAATGTTCCACCCACCTTCTGACACTTCAGTTTTATCTTTTAAGCCACAAGCTGGTGATTTGGTATAACTTGAAAAGTAAAGAGTGTAGCATGCACAAGAATTTTCAAGTTCATTTTGCAAATAGCGGACAAGAATTTGTAAAACAGTTATAGGTCATTTGCAATCTGTGAGATGTTGAGATAAAAGTTATTGAAAGGCCTTTATTAAATGTGTAGACATGATGTTATACTTTAACATCCTTATGACTTAGTAATTCTCAAAAATGGCATTATTAAAGCTACCAAAAATCAGGATTATGATTGTTCGAGTTATGCATATATCACATTTATACAATAGGCTCTTAATTATGATTTTTGAATATGTTTACATGAAGTTGTGACTTGGCCTCCCCATGACCCAGTAATTCTTAAAAATGGTGTCATCAAATGCTCCAAAAATCGAGATTATGGTTGTCTCAACCACACATGATTCATATCTATACAACAAGCTCATAATTATGGTTTTTGGATATGTTTACATGAAGTTTTGAGTTGGCTGCCTCATAACCCAGTAATTTTCAAAAATGGTGTTCTCAAATGCTTCAAAAATCGGGATCATGGTTGTCTCAGCCACACATGATTTATATCTATACAACAAGCCTATAACTATGATTTTTGGATATGTTTACATGAAGTTGTGAGTTGGCCTCCCCATAACCCAGTAATTCTCAAAAATGGTGTCATCAAATGCTCCAAAAATCGAGACTATGGTTGTCCCAACCACATATATATCACATCTATACAACAAGCCAATAATTATGATTTTTGGATATGTTTACATAAAGTTGTAAGTTGACCTCCCCATAACCCAGTAATTCTCAAAAATGATGTCATCAAATGCTCCAAAAATCGAGATTATGGTTGTCCCAACCACATATATATCACATCTATACAACAAGCCCATAACTATGATTTTTGGATATGTTTACATGAAGTTGGGAGTTGGCTGCCTCATAACCTAGTAATTCTCAAAAATGGTGTCATCAAATGCTCCAAAAATCGAGATTATGGTTGTCCCAACCACATATATATCACATCTATACAACAAGCCAATAATTATGATTTTTGGATATGTTTACATGAAGTTGTAAGTTGACCTCCCCATAACCCAGTAATTCTCAAAAATGATGTCATCAAATGCTCCAAAAATCGAGATTATGGTTGTCCCAACCACATATATATCACATCTATACCACAAGCCCATAATTATGATTTTTGGATATGTTTACATGAAGTTGTGAGTTGACCTCCCCATAACCCAGTAATTCTCAAAAATGATGTCATCAAATGCTCCAAAAATCGAGATTATGGTTTTCCCAACCACATATATATCACATCTATACAACAAGTCTATAACTATGATTTTTGGACATGTCTACATGAAGTTGTGCATTACTGTCCCCCTTTTCACCATTTTCAGCATATCTCAGTATCCCGACCGCCAAATTTCTTTGTTTCATGCTCACAATACTTCTATTAATGTTCTTTATGTATTCCAGGCCCATCCCAGCCAAAATTTTGTGGCACAATTTGATGACTTTTGTCAACTAAGGCCTTAGGAAAGTTTAGGTATACAATGGGTGCAATGTCTATATCGTAATATAAATTGTGCTGCATGACCCATTTACAATGCAAGAAAACATTTGGTAGAGGTTGAGTTTGGTATATAAGCACGGGAAATCCCACCTCTAGGGAACATGTCATTTCATACTGCTGAAACACGTTTACCAGAGGTGGGGCATAGTCAAAGTTTGTCCCGATCTATAACAAGGCTGGGGCAGTAATGCACGCAAATGTAAGATCAGGAGTGGCAAGCTGGTTATACATATTGGCACTGCCCCACCTCTAGAAGACAGGTTCTCTCATAGCGTTGGATCAGGTTTGATAGAGGTGGGGCAGTGCCAAAATGTGTCCCCATCTACAACAAAGCTGCAGGAGTAATAAATGCGCGAAATCGTAAGATGGGGAATAGCAAGCTGGATATACGTATTGGCACTGCCCCACCTCTAGAAAACATGTTCCTTCGCACTCTTAAAACACATTTACCAGAGGTGGGGGAGCATCAAACTTCAATCCATGGCAGAGTTTAAGCAGTGGCAAATGTGTAGAATCTTAAGATAAGAAATCATAACATTCAGGATAGCAAGCTGGATACACATATTAGTACTGCCCCACCTCTAGAAAACATGTTCTTCCGCACTGTTAGAACATGTTTACTAGACGTGGGGCAGTGCCAATATGTGTCCCCATCCTGGGACAGGGCTGGTTAAGTAATAAATGCGCGAAATCGTAAGATGAGGAATAGCAAGCTGGATATGCATGTTGGTGCTGCCCCACCTATAGAAAACATGTTCTTTGACACTCCTAGAACATGTTTACTAGAGGTGGGGCAGTGCCAAAGGGTGTCCCCATCCCACAACAAAAGCAGACTGGTGGAAAAACAGGGATTCTGAGGAGATGAGGCTTAAGCAGTTGAAAATCGAGATTCAGGCTGCCCCACCTGTATTAAACATGATCGATTGCAATCAGGGAACATGTTTGCTAGAGGTGGGGCAGCGTCAAACTCAGCCCATGATCTGCAGTGGAGGTGGAGCGCTGGGGCAAGGAGAAAAAAGAGAATGCGGTGCCAACTGAATGGATGCTGAGGTTTTGAAAGTTTTTTTGAGGTGAATGGACCATGTTGCACATGTAGAACAAGGTTGCTAGAGGTGGGGCAGTGAGGGGAGGGCTTGGTGAGAAAAGTGGAATGCGGTAGTGCATTCCAATAACCCGATATATAGGTAGTCAGTAGTAGTGTCT
>Ga0193724_1000020_pt1 | contig 35387 bp, 33 predicted proteins | sample H2a1metaG_FD_146005 | JGI IMG/M metagenome (GOLD analysis project Ga0193724, IMG submission 146005) | Soil microbial communities from a riparian zone of the East river system, Colorado, United States - H2a1 | ecosystem: Environmental > Terrestrial > Soil > Riparian zone | place: USA: East River... | reverse complement strand
CCGGGCGGTCAACTCCGATCCCGGCGGCTGCAATCGTACGCCCGCTTGCGGTTACATGCCGCTCACCATCGAGGAGGTCTACGGCAAGGTGCTGAAGGGCAAGGCGGTGATCGTCGACGGCGAGACCGAGATCCTGCCGGGCGTGCGGATTCATCCGGCGTTTCGCGCCCATACGGCCGGCTCGCAGCTGCTCGAGGTGCCGACCAGCATCGGCAAGCTGGTGTTCGGCTCGGACGCGTTCTCGTCGTACGAGGGCATCCGCGATTGGATGACGGCGAACGTGCAGCAGACCGATACGGTCCAGCAGTTTCTCGCCTACGAGAAGTGCTACAAGATCACCGGCGGCTACAGCAACTGCGTCGCCGCCCACGAGCCGCTGAGCTACACGGACAAATATCCGCTGACGAAGAATTCCTGGGTGGCGCTGAACGGCGGACGCATGGCCGAGATCGCGCTGGCGCCGGGTGAAAAATCGCGCAAGCCATGAGGGGTGCTTTCGGGGTGGGACCAGTCTCCCCACCCCGACCGCTTCATCCTGGGATTGGAAAAAAACCGATCGGCCTGCGTCGGCTGACCCTCTGGCTTGCCTGCGTCGTGTCCCTCCTGGCCGGCAGCGCGTCGGCACATGATGCGAGCAGCTATGGCGGCGTGTTTCGCTCCCGCGATCTGGGCGCCGCCTGGTTGAATGCGGATGTCGGTCTGTTTCTCAATGCGGCACTCGTCATTGCGGTCGATCCACGCGATTCGTCCCACCTGCTGGTCGGCACCGATCTCGGAATCCTGAGTTCGCGCAATGGGGGGCGGAGCTGGGTGCCGGAGGCGCGCGACCTCATCATCGGCGCGGTATTTGCGCTCGCCTTTTCGCCGGACGGCGAGCTGGCCATGTGCGCGGCAGCCAGCGGCGTGTTTCGTCGCGACCGGGACGGTTGGCTGCGCGCCGAGGCCCCGGAGTCCGCGATCCCGGCGCGGGCGCTGGTCGCCGGGCCGACGAACGATCGTTTCTATCTGCTCGGCCGGAGCCGGCTGTTCGCGAGCGAGGACGGCGGCCGCACCTATGCGGTCGTGCCCGGGCCGCCGCAGATGAGCGAGATGACGGCGCTGGTTGCGATCCCGGGATCGGCCGACATTCTGGCGGCCGTGATCGACGGCCGGGCGATGATCAGCCACGATGGGGGGCGCAGCTGGCGCAACGCCGGTTTCGACGGCGCAGGTGGGCCGGTCGACACCATCGCGACCGATGCGACGCGGCCGCAACGCATCTGGGCGGCAGCGGGCGGCCGGATCGTGGTCAGCGACGATCTCGGCGCCGGTTGGCATTCCGTCGGACGTTTGCTACCCGAGGCGAGAACCCGAGTGCGCGGCATCGCGGCGAGCGCAGACGCGACGATCCTGGTGGTCTCCTCCGATCGCGGAATCTATCGCAGCGAGGATGGCGGTGAAACCTGGACGCCGAAAGCAGACAACCTTCCGACCCATATCGAGGCCGGGCCTCTCGCCCGCGATCCGAACGATGCGGGCGTCATCTACACGGTGTTCTCGCTGATGCCCTATGCGGAAGTCTGGCGCATTGCCATCGAAGGCGGCAACCTGCTGGCGCGCATCGAACCGATCAGCCTCGCCGGCGGGCTCTCGTTTTGTGTGCTGGTACTGATCGGCGGCGGTGTTGCGGCGTGGCACCTGTCGCGCCGGCGCGCCGCCGCCCATTTGCGGCGCTGATCCGCGCATGGCCGCTAGAACCCGAAGTTCGCTCATACCGTGCGGCAGCTGCTGTTGAGAACTTCGGGTTCAAGAGCGGCACCGGAATCATGGAGTTGCCAGTGTCCTTATCGATTCCGAAGTTGGTACGGAGCGTGCCGCGAATGCTGGCGAACTTCGGAATAAGGACACTGGCGGCGGTGCTCGGCATCGCGGTCCTGGCGGCAGGCGCTCTCCTGCTGGTGCGCGCCGTCCCGGAGGAAAAATTCGTCGAGTACCGCATGAGCGAACCGCAGGATGCGCCGATCGCGATTGCGGCGGGCGCTGACGGCAGCATCTGGTTCACCATCGACCATGCCGATGCGATCGGCCGTTTGCGCAACGGCCGCGTCGAGCGGCTGCCGACGTCGAGCCGCAACAACGAGCCGCTCGGGCTCGCGGTCGCGGCCGACGGCAGCGCCTGGTACACGGACCTCGGCGCGCGCGCCATTGCGCGCGTCAGCAGCGTCGGCGAGATCGAACGGTTTGTGCTCGACACTCCGATCGCTCGCCTCGGACGGCTGGCGATCGCGCCCGACGGCGCCGCCTGGTTCGCCGACCCGACCGGTTATGGCATGACCAGGCTGAAGGACGGAGTTTTTACCCGCTATCAGATCGAGTCCGCGCGCGGCGGACCCTACGGGGTCGCAGTGACGGCCGACGGCGCCGTATGGGCGACGCTGCAGAACGGTAACCAGTTGCTCCAGATCGCCGCCGACGGGACCGGCAGGACATTCGACCTGCCGCGCGGCGGCGCCGTGCCGACTGACGTCGCGGTCGGCTCCGACGGTTCGGTGTGGTTCCTGCAGTTCCGCGCCAATCGCATCGGGCGATTCAAGGATGGGCAATTCTGGGATGTCGAGGTGGGCCGGGAAAATGCCGGTCTTAGCGGCATTGCCGTGGCTCCCAATGACGACGTCTGGTTCGGCATGCTGCGCCGCGCGAGCCTCGGGCGGCTGCGCAACGGCCAGATCACGGTCTTTGCGCTTCCCCGCGACAATGCCCGGCCGTTCAGCGTCGCCGTCGATCGCGATGGCAATGTCTGGTACGCCGACATCAGCGGATTTGTCGGCATGCTGCCGGCCAGCTATGCGGGTGCGCGGTAGCAACGCCGCCAGCTCGGACACCGCACGGATGGTCAGCACCACGCCCATGCCGACGATCAGCAGGCTGGTGGCGATCTGCAGGCGGATCATCCAGATGCTGGCCAGCCAGTCGAGCACCTTTTCGCCGACCTTCGCGGCAACGATGCCGACCACCACCAGCGTCGCCGCGAAGCCGAGGCTGAACACCACGACAGTGACCAGGCCGAGCAGGACTTTTCCGCTCGATAGCGCGCCGAGCAGCAGCGCCAGCGCGGCTGGATCGGGGAGCAGGCCGCCCGCAATACCCAGCGCCAGCAGCACTGGCAGTTTCGGACGGTTCTCGGCCACCACATCCAGCCGGTGGGCGTGGACCTTGCCGAAACCGTGGCTGTGCCAGACCACAGGCTCGCCGTGCCCATGGCCATGCGGGTGGTCGTGAGCCTGGTCGTGACCGTGATCCCGCGCGTGGGCATCCGCCCGGTTGGTGCCATCGTCCGGCTCGCCGGCTTCGCCCATGGCGAGCGCCACAAGGTCGCGCTGCGCCCACAGCATCCATAGGCCGAGCACGATCACCAGGATGCCGACCGCGACCGCCAAGTAGGCCTCGATGCGCTGCGGCCGCAGCCAGGTCGAGCCGAGCGAGGCGAGCACGCCGACCAGCACGATGCCGCTGGTGTGGGACAGTGTGACGAAAATTCCGAGGATCACCGCGTCGATCGGCTTGCCGCGCGCGCCAACGATGTAGGCGGCCGCAATTGTCTTGCCGTGCCCCGGCGTCGCCGCGTGCGCGGCGCCCGCCCAGAAGCTCGACGCGACGAAGAACAGGAGTTCCCGCATTCAGGTAACCGTCAGTTGGCCGGCCAAGGCCGTTGCAAGGCATGGATAAGTAGCATGTCGGCTCTGGTTATGGCGCTCGTCGCCAATGGCAAAATGTTGCCGTATCGATTTTAGGCGATGCGAACCCCCGCTGCCAACAATATCAATCACTTAGTTTCATCCCTTAGCACAGAAGTCGAATGCCCCGCATGTGATGGAACGGAATTTCCCAAGGTAAGGCAACCAGACCAGCCGGGTCGCAAAATAAATCCCGCGCCCTGCCAGCAATGCTTTGGCCCATAGACCAGTGGCATATTTCAAGGCGGCTGGCATGGGGTTTCATCCATCCCGGCAAAAAGCGGGAGGGGTTTTCTGTCCGTTAGGTTCGCGGCTATGAACTAAGCCAGGCGAAGGCATTTGAGAATGCCGGCATCCCTCGCAACCTGCGGGCATTCATCAACATTAAATTCAATGAGAACGTTCCCCGTGGCCCTTGCGGATGCAACGATCGAATTCGACTTTTGTTATCGACAACAACACTTTGGTGAAAGGAAAGCCCATGCGGAAGGCAGCAGTTGTTTTCTCCGCCGCCGCCGTAACAGTCATGACTGCAGTCTCCATACCGACACCGGTTGAAGCGCGTGGAGGTTGGGGCTGGGGTCCGGGTATCGCAGGCGGATTAATTGCCGGCGCCCTTATCGGCGGTCTGGCTTCCAACGCATACGGATACGGCCCGGGATATGGGTATTACGGGCCCGGCTATGGCTACTACGGTGGCTATGCGCCCGCCTACTACGGCGGCTACGCCCCCGCATATTATGGATATGGATATGGCCGACCATACTACGGATATCGGCGGGCTTATTATCGTGGATATCGCCCGGCGTACTATCGTCCGTACTATGGTCCGCGTTTCTACGGGGGGTGGGGCGGCTGGTAGAACCAATCTGTGCCTGATCGGACATCCATACGGCAGCGGCACCTCATGATCTAAGACCACGGCCGATACCGCCGCGAGGCCAACCGTTACGCGATGAATTTTTTGTACAACCAACGACGGCCGTCGTGGCGCCGCCAAACCTGTCCGCGCACAAGCCGGCCGGTAATTGTGCGTCTTGGGATGATGACCGTCCGTAAATGCCAAGCCCTTGCCATTGCGGGGCGTTGGCTCAATCCAAGGGTGAGGCGAATGGCTGTCATCGTTCCCTCCTGTGGGCTCAATCAGCCCGCTTCATATACGGTCCGTACAGAACGTCCTGGTGCCACTCGTAGGCTTTCACGATGACAGCTCCACCGGCGACCGCGAAAGCGATTCCTTCCGCCACAAGATCCATAGACGATTGACCGGCCACAGTGGTCAATGAAATCCGGGTTTTCTCCTGAAGCGATATTAATAGTGCGCGCTGCGACATTTTTGCAGCGCCTGCCTATCAGTTCGTCGGATCGAACCGTTGGTCGCGGGCGATTGTGTATCCGGACGGTCGACTGCGGATCGCCGACGCGCCTGCCATCGTCCTGGCGTTGACTATCGAACTCGACGCCCCGACGATTCCCTCAGAAGCTTGCGGCCATTTCGACCAACAGATGGTGCGCGGCCTCACGGGCGAGCCGCGCCGGCTCCGCCGGGCCGACAGTTGGGCCAATCAGCGCGAAACGAACGTCGCTGACGCCGATGAAGCGCAATGCCTCGCGTAAATAGGGGGTCGCCATATCGATGCGTCCCCGATTCATGCCGGTGACGAAGTCGCTGCCGCTGGCCAGGATCACGATCGTGGGCCTGTTCTTCAGCAGCGGAAAGTAACCCAGCGCCGGATCGTAGCGGAAGGTGAGCCCAGGCTGGACGATCAGATCGAACCATTGCTTCAGCTTGTACGGAATGCCGAAATTCCACATCGGCGTGGAAATCAGCACCCGGTCGGCAAGCGCGAACCGCATCGCCATTCGTTCGAGCACGGCGAAAGCCTCACGCTGGGCGCCGCTGAATTCCCGCCCGCTCTGGCGCGCGTATTTGGCTTCCAGCGCGTCGCCGTCGAACTCGGGCAGGGTTTCACGCCAGATGTCCATCACGTCGATATCCCAGCTCGGCCGCACCTCTTGAAATCGGTTCACGAACGCCTGCGCACCGGCCGAGGATTCGGAGGCCGGACGCGGCGAACAACGCAGGTGGAACAGTTTGGGCACGCCTTCCAGCCTTCCTTAACGCCGCTCCAGACGCTCACCCGATCGCTTTGATCACCGCGTCCGCGTTGGTGACGATGGCGACGTTCTGCATCGCGAAATTGATCGATGCGTTGTGCCACTCGGCGTTCATGGTCGAACAGCAATCCTCGGGCACGATCATGAAATAGCCCTTGTCGGCCCCGGTGCGCGCGGTGTGCTCGATCGACATGTTGGTCCAGGCACCGGTATCGATCAGCATGTCGCGGCCGGTCGCCTTCAGGATCGTTTCCAGCCGACTGCCTTCCCACGCGCTCATGCGCATCTTCTCGACGATGAAGTCGCCTGGACGGGGCTCGAGCCCCGCTACCGGCGCCGCGCCCCAGGAGCCGCGCACCATCGCCTTGGAATCGACCAGTCCCTCGAACAGCGGGGCGTTCAGCGTCAGGCCCGGCGCGCCGGGTTCGACGATGAACCAGACGTGGATCACGACGACGCCCCGAGCACGCGCCGCATCGGCGAGCCGGCGCACGTTGTCGACGACGTGCTGCGCGCGCGCGTGCGCCGGCGCGCCCGACTCCGCGAATGCGCCGCCCTCCATGATGACGTCGTTCTGCAGATCCTGGATGATCAGCGCGCAACGCTTCGGATCGAGCTGCAGGCCATCGCCCACGACGATCGGTGCGGGCGCGGAAGGCGCCGTGGCGCCCGCACCTGCCTTGGCGGTCATATAAGGTTCGGCGCGCGGTCCGACCTTGGTCGTGACCGTGTAGACCGAGTGCGTCGCGGTCATGAACAGCGTGCGGAAGTCGGCGCCGCCCCAGCTCAGATTGGCGACCAGTTCGGGCACGCGAACCTTGCCCAAGAGATCGCCGTTCATCGCATAGACCCACACGCCGCCCGGCGCCGTCACCCAGATGTTCCCACGCTGATCGCATTTCATGCCATCAGGCACGCCAGGCTCGAGCTCGGAGCGGATCCCGTTGGCGAAGATGCGGGCGTTGGAAAGCGAACCGTCAGTTTCGACGTCGAAGACGCGAATCAGCGTCTGTACGGTGTCGTTGACATAGAGCCGCTTTTCGTCCGGCGAAAAGCAGAGGCCATTCGGCTGGTCGAATAAATAGCGATCGACCAGCAGTTGCGGTGCGGCACCGTCGGGAGGCACGCGATAGACGCCCTGGAAGCCGAGCTGCCGCGGCCGCTCGACACCGTAGACCGGCATGCGGCCGTACCAGGGGTCGGAGAAATAGATCGCGCCGCTCGAATGTACGCAGACGTCGTTCGGGCTGTTGAGTTCCTGTTTCTCGAAGTGTGAGGCAAGGACTTCGCGACGGCCGTCGGGGCGCTCGCGGATCAGCGCTGACGTCGCGTGCTCGCAGACGATCAGGTTGAGGTCGGCGTCATAGGTCATGCCATTGCATTTGTTCGAAGGGTGCTTGACCTCGACGACGCCGCGCGTGGCGTCCCAGCGACGGCGAACGTCGGCGGGCATGTCCGAAAAAAGAAGGTAGCGACCGACCGGATGCCAGATCGGCCCCTCGGTGAAGGTAAAGCCGGTGCCGAGCTGACCGACGGGCGCATAGGGATCGATCAGGTCTTCGAATTCGGGGCGCAGCGTGGCATGGGTCATCGGTGATCCCTTCGTCCGGCTCAGGCCGGGAACCAGTTGCGCCGGGGCAGCGACTGAACAACCGGGCCCGGCACCTGATCCTGCAGCCGCCCGACAACATCTCCGCCTTCGATCTTGCACGGCCGGTCGTGCACCGGCAGCAGAAAGCGCGAGCTGTTGACGAGCTTCTTGATGGCGGCTTTTTCCGCGCGTTTCGACGTGCCGTGGTTGCCGGTCGTGCGCGGCTCGGCGTCGTGGATCTCGCGGAAGGGATCCACAAGCTGATCGTTGATGTCGTAGAGCACGTCGCCGCAGATCGTCGCGATTCCCTCCGCCGTGTGAACGTGCAAATTCATCGATCCTTCGGTGTGAGCGTTGGCGGCCTCGCAATAGACGCCCGGGATCAGTTCAACCGGACCCGTGATCTCGAGATCAAGGAATCGCAGAGCGCTCTTGGTGTGCAGCCGATCGATCAGATGCTTGATGTCGGGCGCCGGGTATTGCGGGTGCATCAGGCCGGAGACGGAATATTCGAGCTCCTTGCGGTTGAGGACGACCGTCGTGTTCATCGGAAACAGATCATCCTTGCCGGCGTGGTCGATGTGCAGGTGGGTGTGGCAAACGAAGCGGACGTCGCCCATGCGCACGCCGTGACGCGCCAGCTGGTTCTCGATCATGTTCTCGTGGAACTGCAGGCCGCGCATGCCGAGCGTTTCCATGATCTGATTGGAACGGTAGCCAGTGTCGACGACGATCGGGTAGGGGCCCCCGACAATGAGAAAACCCAACGTCAGCACACGGCGCGTGCGCCCACAGTCGCGACCGAGCACGAGGAAGCTCGATTCCAGTTCGATGTCGCCATAGTCAAGAATCTTGATTTCCAACGCCATGCTTGCCTCCCGTTCCCTTCGTTTGTTTCCCCCGGCGCAAGGCTAGGGCGCGAGACGATAGACCCGCATTGCCGTATCGCGCAGGATCGCGTCGCGATGGCGCGGGTTCGTTTTGACGGTGTCGAGATAGGCGTCGATGAGATCGCCATAGCCGGTCCACAGCTTCTCGATCGGAAAATTCGAACCGAACAGGCAGCGATCGGCCCCGAAGATCGCCACCGTCTCCGAAACGATACCGGCGATGTGCGCAGGGTCGTTGCGATGGATGAAGGTGCCCAGCCCTGAGAGCTTGCAGACGATGTTCGGACACGCCGCCAGCCGTATCATGCCGGCGCGCCAGGCCGAGCGACCGGCAGGGGACAGGTCCTCCAGCATTCCGGCGTGCTGCAGCACGAACGTGACCTTCGGACAGGTTTCGGCCAGGGTGGCCGCGTCCGGCATCTGCGGTGCGAACACCTGCAGATCGAAGCTCCAGCCGTAGTCGGCCAGCCGCGCGATGTTGCGACGAAGCGTCGGGTCCGCGCAGAGGTCAGCGCGCGGAGCGAAGCGGTAGAGCGGGTTCTGGTGCCAGTGCAGCTGCATGCGGACGCCACGCACCAGCGGGTAGCGCTTGAGCCGGTCGAGCTGCGGGCGTACGTCGTCCGCGCCGAAATCCGCGTAGGCGACGATCGCATGCGGCCAGCCGGTTTCCGCGGAGGTGCGTTGCACCCAGGCCGTCTCGTCCTCGAACCGCGCCTTCGCCCAATTCGTCTGCACATAGACCGACTTGACGACGCCATTACCCCCGAGGTCGTCAAGGTATTCGCGGAGCGGATAGTCGCGACGGATCGGTTCGTAGGGACCGAAGATGCGCGGCTGCATCGGACCCACCAGCCAAGGAAGATCGGCCTGGCGCCAGATGTGATGATGCGCGTCGATGATGCCGATCACGCGGCTCTCCGTTGTCGCAGTGAAAGCACATGCGCGACCACAGCTGCGCTAGATCCGCCGTCGGCCATGTCGTCGACGAAGCGGCGAATGGCGATCAGCGCCTCGGTCTGCGGCACGAAGCCGGAGCCGACCGCGAGCGGCGTCAGCCAGCTCAGGCGCCAAGCCCGCTGCGAGAGTTTCGCGACCGCGTCGCGCAGGTTCGCCAGATCGCCACGCTCCAGCCCGTCGGACAGGACGACGACCGCGGCGCCGCGCGCGTAGCCGCCGAAGCGCGGCACGGCGAGAAACGCCTGCAGCGCGTCGCCGATGCGGGTGCCGCCGTCCCAATCGCTCACCAGATGCGCGGCGGCTGCGAGCGCCTGCTCGCGGCGCTTGAGCCGCAGCGCGCGCGTCAGGCGCGTCAGCCGCGTGCCAAAGGTGAAGACTTCGACATTCGGTGTCGCCTGTACCAGCGTATGCGCGAGCCTGAGATTGTCCTCCGAGCGCGCTTTCATCGAGCCCGAGACGTCGATCAGCAGCAGCATTTTGCGCGGCCGCGGGCGGCGTTTCAGCCGCCCGAGCCGCATCACCTCGCCGTCGTTGCGTACGGATTCGCGCAGGGTTCGTCGGAGGTCCGCCCACGGTCCGCGCCGCGCGCGCATGCGGCGATGGCCGCGCCGGCGCGGCAGGCGCGTCGGGGCTTCGCGCGCGAGCCGGCGTAGCGCGTCGCTCGGCCCGCTCGGGCCGAAGCGGCGCTCTGCCAGTGCTTCGGCGCGCACCGCCATTTCGCCTGATACGTTGGCGTCGTCGGCGAGCGGCGGCTCCTCGTCGCCGCGTCCCTCTTCCTGCAGCCGTACGACCTCTTCGTCCTCGCCTTCGGCGCCAGGAACCTCTTCCCCGCCGAGGAAGTGCGCTCGGAACAGCATGTCGTAGGCCGCCCGCCGCTCGGGGGGAGGGGCCAAAGTCGCCAGTCCCGCCTGCCTGATGTCGTCAGGACCGCGCGGACCAAGCAACTCGATCGCTTGCAGGAACGCCGTGGTTTGCTCGGGCGCGATTGCAAAACCGTTGGCGCGCAACAGCGCCACGAACGAGACGAAGGCGCGCGCGGCGCGCGGCAGCTGTGGCGCTTGGCTCACGCCGCTGCCTCCGCGATCAGCGCGTCGAGCCGGCCGGCGATGAAGGCGAGGTCCTCCTCGTCCTTCAGCGCAACGCCGATCGAACGCTTGAACGCGTCCGGCCAGCGCGCGCCGCCCTTATTGAGCAACGTCGCCGCCTCCGCCCAATCGACGGCCTCGGCGACGCCGGGCGCCTTGCTCAGCGGCTCGCGCCTTAGTTTGCCGACGGCGGCGACAACCGCACGTGCGGTCGCCTCAGCGACGCTGGAGGCGCGTATCATGATGATCCTCGCTTCGCGCTCCGCCGTCGGGTAATCGATCCAGTGATAAACGCAGCGCCGGCGCAGTGCCTCGTGCAGATCGCGCGTGCGGTTGGAGGTCAGCACCACTACCGGCCGCTCGGCCGCCCGGATGGTGCCGCGCTCGGGAATCGAAATCTGGAAGTCGGACAGGAATTCGAGCAGGAAGGCCTCGAACTCCTGATCCGAGCGATCGATCTCGTCGATCAGCAGCACCGTCGAGTCCGGCGCGCGCAGCGCCGCGAGCATCGGACGCTCGATCAGGAAGGTCTCGCCGTAAATGTCGATGGTCTCGTCGCCGGCCTGGCGGATCGCCAGCATCTGTCGTGGATAGTTCCATTCATAGAGCGCGGCGGAGGCGTCGATCCCCTCGTAGCATTGCAGGCGAATGAGCCGGCGACCGAGTATGGCGGCGATCGCCTTCGCCGCTTCGGTCTTGCCGACGCCGGGGGCGCCTTCGAGCAGCAGCGGCTTGCCCAGCGCGAGCGCCAGATAGGCCGCTGTCGCGATGCCTTCGTCGGCGAGGTAATAGGCCGCGCGCAGCGCCTTCTCCAGCGCCTCCGGGCTGTCGATGCCGCCAATGGTTCCGCGAACCGCCATCAGCGCCGCGCCTGCGGCCGCGCGCCGCCTTGCGCCTTGATCGCGCGCAACACTTTCTCCGGCGTGATCGGCAGTTCGTCGACGCGCACACCGACCGCATTGAAAATCGCGTTGGCGACCGCCGGCATCACAGGATTGGCGCACATCTCGCCCGGGCCCTTGGCACCGAACGGACCATCCGCCGCCGGGCGCTCCAGCACCGCGATGTCGTGCGGGCAGATGTCGCCGGGACCCGGCATCAGATATTCGACAAAGTCGCGCGGGCCGTGCCCCGGATCGGGATAATAGGGCTCGGTCGTCTCGTAAAGCGCGTGACTGATCCCCATCCAGGCCCCGCCGACCAGTTGCTGTTCGACGAGCCGCGGATTGAGCGCGCGCCCGAGTTCGTAGGCGCTGTCCATGCGCACCATCGTCACTTCGCCGGTCTCATCGTCGACCTCGACTTCGGCGACCATGCAGGCGTGCGCATAACAGGTCGCCGGCGACATTTCACCGGTCTCGGGATCGACGGCGGAGAGCGGCACCAGGAAGATGCCGCGCCCGGAGATCGTCTTGCCTTGCCTGAACTGTGCGGCGATCGCGACGTCCTTGGTCGAGATCGATCGATGCGGAGCGCCCTTGACGTGAATGTTGCCGCGACCGTCGGTTTCGAGGTCGGCGGCGTTGACCTCGAGCTCCTCGGCCGCCGCCTCCATCATCACCCCGCGCGCTTCCTTCGCGGCGGCCATTACCGCGTTGCCGACGCGATGCGTGCCGCGCGAGGCGAAACTGCCCATGCAGTGCGGTCCGGTGTCGGAATCGGCGGTGTCGACATAGACGTCCTCCACCGGCACGCCGAGTGTCTCGGCGCAGATCTGCCGGGTTACCGACTTCATGCCCTGACCGAGATCGATCGAGGACAGCGAGACCGTGAACTTGCCGCTCGGATTGGAATGCACCAGCGCCTGACTCGGATCACCACCGAGGTTCATGCCGATGGGATAGTTGATCGACGCGATGCCGCGTCCGCGATGCATGGCCATGATCAGCGTCTCCTCGAGCCAAAGACGGAGGAAAAACGTATCGCGCCGTGCGAGGCGGGCTGCGGCGCGGGCGTCGGCGAAACCGGGGGAGGCGGTGCCGGGTTCGGCGGCTGGGGCTCGGCGGCGGGCTGCGGCGCGCGATCATAGGGCGTACGTTGCTGTCCGCTTGGGCGCGCCGGCGCGAGCGAGTCCACCGTGGTCGCGGGAACCGCAGCGCGCGGGCCACCGCCGTCCTTGCGCGAGGACATCCGCTTGAATTCCTCGCGCAGCGGCCACTTCGCCTTTTCGGCGGCGACCTGCACGCATTCGATCAGCGCGGTGTTCTTGGCTTCGCGCCGATGCGCCTTCATGTCGCCGTCGCGATAGGCGTTGAGGATGCGGAACTCCATCGGGTCCATGCCAACGAGATGGGCGAGCTTGTCCATCTGGCATTCGATCGCGAAATCCATCGCGGTGACGCCGAAGCCACGCATCGCAGTGGCCGGTGTGCGGTTGGTGAAGACGCAATAGATATCGCCGTAAACGTTCGGGATCGTATAGGGCCCGGGCAAATGCGCCGCACATTTGACCGCGGCGTAGCTCGACAGCCTTGTATAGGCGCCGCTGTCGAAATAGGCGCGCACCTTGCGCGCGACGATGCGGCCGTCACGCATGACGCCGTCCTTCAGGTAGATGCGTTCGGCGCCGCGCGGCGGACCATATTGCATCTCCTCCTCGCGGCCGAAGATGTAGCGCACGGGACGGCCGGTCAGCATCGCTCCGAGGATGGCAAGCGGCTCGGTCAGGGTGTCGACCTTGCCGCCGAAGCCGCCGCCCACGGTACCTCCGATGAAATGAAAGGTGTTCGAGGGCACATCGAGAATCTTTGCGCAGGTGTCGAGCGAGAAGAACAACGCCTGGGTGGAGGTGTAGACGACATAACGTCCGTTGGTGTCGGGTGCTGCGATCGAACCGTTGGTCTCGGTCGGCGCGTGCTCGATTGGCGACATCTGATAGCGCTGCTCGAGCACATGGTCAGCGCTTGCGAAGCCGCGCTCGACGTCGCCGAAACGCAATTTCTGATGATCATAGATGTCGTAGTAGGTGAAGGTGTTCTTTGGATAGGTTTCGTTGACCACCGGCGCGCCGGCCTTCAGCGCTTCCTCGACGTCGAAAACCGCGGGCAGCGGCTCATAATCGACACGGACCTTGCCGATGGCCTCGAAGGCCTCGCGGTGGCTGTCGGCGACAATCGCCAAGACTGGCTCGCCCTTGTAGCGCACTTTGTCGACTGCGAGTGTCGGTTCGTCGTCCTTGCCGAAATTGATGAGGCTGAGCAGCGTGTTGAGGTTGCGCGGCACGTCGGCGCCGCGAATCAGCCGGCGCACCCCGGAGCTGCGCTCGGCTTCCGCGGTGTCGATATGCCTGATGCGGGCGTGCGCGTGCGGGCTGCGCAGCACCTTCAGATGCAGCATGCCCTGCAATTGGTGGTCGTTGAAATAGGTGGACGCGCCGGTGACATGACCGAGCATATCCTGGCGCTGTGTGCCTTTGCCGATCTCCTTGAGATTGTCGTCGCGCTCGTCGGCGAAAATGTCTTTGCGCAGTTCCAGCATGGCGCGGTCCTCTAGGCGCGCGCGCGGCCGCCAGAAGCGGCGGCGAGCACGGCGTTGATGATGGGTTCGTATCCGGTGCAGCGGCAGATGTTGCCGGCGATGGCGTTGACGACCTCGTCGCGGGTAGGCGAGGGGTTGTGGTCGAGCAGGGCCTTTGCCGCCATCAGCATCCCCGGCGTGCAATAGCCGCACTGCGCCGCAAAATGCTCCATGAAGGCGCGCTGTAGCGGATGCAAATTCGGTCCATCCTTCAGGCCACCGAGCGTTTCCACGGAGCGGCCTTCCACGGTCTGCGCCAGCGTCAGGCATGCGAGGTGCGCATCGCCGTCGATCAGCACCGTGCAGGCGCCGCATCCGCCCTGGCCGCAACCGAACTTGGGAGTCATGTCGCCGACGGCATCGCGCAGGGTGGTTAGCAGATTGGCGCCGCCATCGACGAACACGGCGACATCGCGGCCATTGTGACGAAATTGCAGGGCGGTCTTGGCCATGGGCTTTCCTTATACCTGGCCGGCGAGCAGGCGGCGCAGATGGACGCCGACCACCTCGCGCCGATACCAGGCGCTGGCGAGCGAATCGTTGACCGGTGAAGTCCCTTCCGTCGCGGCGGCGACCGCGGCGGCGACGCTCGCCGCGTCCAGCACGCGTCCTTCGAGCGCGCGCTCGGCCGCCTTGGCGCGAACGGGTGCAGCCGCCATCGCGCCGAGCGCGATGCGCGCGCCGATGACGCGGCCGCCACTGGTCGGAAGATGCGCGGCGAGCGTCACCACGGAGCCGCCTTTCGGCTTGATGCGCGAGAGCTTTCGATAACGGAATGCGTCGGCGTTGGACGGACGCTGGCAGGAGACCGAGAGGACGAGCGCGCGCGGGAGGCGATCACGCCCGGCGAGAAACTCCTCGATCGGCGCGTCGCGCGCGCCATAGCCGCCCTGCACCGAAACAGTCGCGTCGAGTGCAAGCAGGGCGACTGCGAAATCGCCGAATGGCGTTGGCGCGAACAGGTTGCCGCCGATGGTGCCCATGTTGCGCACGGCCGGTCCGCCGATCGAACCCGCGACGGGATGCAGAAACGCGAGCTCGCGCTCGGCGAGAACGCGCGCGAAAGTGACGCCGGCGCCAATCGTGATGCGGGAGCTGGCGACGTCGAGGTGCGTCAGGGCGCGGTCTGTCGCCCGCACCACCGTCGAAATCGAGATATCGCCTTCGTTGAGCGCGCGCATGACCAGCGTACCGCCGCCGAGGTAGCGTGCCTCGCGCTCCGACGACAGCGCCGCTGCTGCTTCTCCAGACGTCGTGAAGGTCTTCACGGTTACGGGCATGATGTCGCCTCCGCTCTCATAAGATCTCCCGCAGATGCCGGCGAACCGCCTCGAAGCCGGCCTGGTAGATCTGTTCGCCGACCATGGCAGTGAGCTCCGCCGCTTCAGCGGGCCGCGCGGTGAAGCGCGACTCCCAGTGCCAGAAGGTCCGGTCACCGTCGGTGACCGGCAGCAACCGGACATGCGCGACGTAGTTGAACATCGGAATCGGCGTATCGAGCAGGCAATAGCTGAAGGTCTGTTCGAGATCGGAGAGCGCCAATAACTGCTCGCGCAGTTCCGAGCCGTCCTTCAGTTTGAAGCGGCGCACGCAGCCGATGCGGTCCGCGGCCTGCGCGCGCTCGATCGTGCTGGTCGCGACCGCGGGGTGCCAGCGGTCATGGCCGTTGAAATCGCGCAGCACATTCCAGACCACGCCGGTCGGCGCGTCTAGGATCGTGCTCTTGACAATGTGCGGCACGGATTCAGCCTCCGAACACGCGCTTGAGCGCATCGAAGCCGCCCTGAAACACGCCGGCTCCGATCGTGTTGATCAGTTCGGTCTCGCGCTCCGGCGCACAGTCGAATTCGGCCGACCATTCCAGGAAGGTCTTTTCACCGTCGGTCACCGGCGTCAGACGCAATGTCGCGACGTAGTTCTCGACGCCCATCGGCGATTCGAGAATCGAATAGGTGCAGAACATGTCGTAGTCCGAGAGGCCGAGCAGCTTTTCGCGAATGCGGTCGCCGTTGCGCAACGTGAAATCGCGCACGCAACCGATTTTGTCTGCGGGTTCTCCGCCCTCGATGCGGCTCTCGGCGATCGCCGGATGCCAGTTGGGCAGGCCATTGAAGTCGCGTACCCGTGCCCAGACCCGATCGTTGCGGACATTGACGACGGTCGAAACATAGACACGAGCCATGGCGCGCCCTCAGCTCTTCTTGCCCGGGCGCGAAGGTTTAGCCTCACCCTCGGCTGGACCGGCGGGCGGAGCCGCCGGCCTGGCCTCACCCTCATTCCTTGGCGCGGCCTCCTTACGGATACCCTGCATATCGCGTGCTTCGCGAATAAGGCCTGGCATCTTCGAGAGACTGCCACCCTCGACGCCGATGTCGGCGAGGATCGAGTCGATCAGCGGCGCCTGAACGCGGTAACGCAACGCCGAATCGATCACTTCGTCCGTTGCACTGCGTCCGCCGCCGCCGTTGGCGGCACCGCCGGCCAGGCCGTCGACATGCAGGATGCGGATGCCCTCGATCTTCTCCATCGGCTTGACGCTCTCGCGCACAATGCCCTCGATGCGGTCGAGCAGCTTGCGGCGGAACAGCGAGTAGCGCGCCTGGTCGGTGAGCACGTTCTCGGCTTCATTGAGCAGCTTCTGCCCCTCTGCTTCGACCGCCGCACGCACCCGTTCGGCCTCCGCGCCGATACGCTTCTCCTCGGCTTCCTTCTCGGCGATCAGCACTTCGACCGTCTTGCGCCGCTTGGCGATCTCGCTGTCGCGCACGGTGACGACGCGTTCGGCCGCCTCGGTCGCACGCGCCTTGGCGTTCTCGGCCTCGGCATGCGCGGCCGAATGCTCCAGCGATTTCTGATAGAGAGCAATCGCCTTCTCCATCAGCGCCGTCTCGACCTCCTTCTCGCGCTGGACCTCCAGCTTGCGCAACTCCCGCTCGCGACCGATGCGGGCCTCGTCGAGACCACGGTCCGAAGCGATGCGCGCGCGCTGGACCTCCTCGTTCGCGGCAATCTCGGCTTCCTGCAAGGCCTGGACGCGACCGACTTCGAGCTGCTCGATCACGCGCCTGCGCTCCAACCGAGCCGCTTCGAGCGCCTGCTCCCTGGACACTTCACTGGTCTCGACGTCGCGACGGGCGACGATCTCGGCCTGCTTGACCTGCCGATCGGCGTCGATGCGCTCGGAGCGCTTCGCCGACAGCGCGATGACCCGGTCCTCGTCGGCGAGTTCGACCGTTTTCTTCTGCTCGATGTTGAGCACCTCGCGCGTCTTGCTGGAGGCAATGCGCTCAGCCTCGAGCGCAAGCTCTACGCCGATGCGCTGGCGCTCGATCGCGTCGCGCCGCTTCAGTTCGGCCGCCTCGATCGACTCCGACCGCTCGATGTCCTGCTCCTTTGTCGCTTGTTCGCTCGAAATGCGGGCGAGGGCGATGTTCTTTTCCTGGGCGATCCTCGCCGCCTCGATGGCCTCGCGCGAGGCAATGTCGGCTTCCTCGACCGCGCGATGGCGCGCGATTTCGAGCGAACGGATGCGTTCCTCCTGCGCGATGCGCGTGGTTTCGGTCGCTTCGCGCGCCGCGATACCGGCAACTTCGAGGGCCTGATTGCGGTCGATTTCCAATTTGCGGGTGCTCTGCTCGGCGGCGATGCGGCTCGATGCGAGGGCGCGTTCGCGCGCGATCCGAGCGGCTTCCACCGCCTGTTGCGCGGCGATCTCGGCTTCCTGGACAGCGCGAACCTGCTGGATCTCGAGTGAGCGGGTTTGCTCGTCGGAGGCGATCCGTTCGGCGTTGACGATGGTGGTCTGGGCGATCCGTGCCTTCTCGGTCGCTTCCTTGGCGGTAATCTCGGCTTCGTCAACCGCCCGGGTGCGTTCGATCTCGCGCCGGCGGGTCTCCTCCTCGTTGGCGATGCGGGCGTCGGTGACGACGCGGTCCTGCTGAATGCGGGCCTTCTCGATGAATTCGCGGGCCTGGATCTCGGCTTCCTCGACCGCGCGGCCGCGCTCGATCTCCTTCTGCCGCACCTCGCGTTCGGAGGCGATGCGGGCGGTGTCGACGGAGCGCTGGTTGGCGATGCGCGCCTTTTCGATTTCCTCGCGCGCGAGGATCTCCTTTTCCTCGACTGCCTGTGTGCGCTCGATTTCCTTCTGGCGGGTTTCGCGCTCCGAGGCGATGCGCGCTTCCGCGATGGCCTGCTCGTTGGCAATGCGCGCCTTCTCGATAGTCTCACGCGCGGAGATTTGCGCCTGTTCGGCTTCGGTCTCGCGCAATGCCCGTTCGCGCGCGACTTCAGTCCGCTGCAAGGCCCGACGAACCTCGATGTCGCGCTCCTGGTCAAGGCGCGCGGTCTCGCTCTCACGCTCGATATCGAGCGCCTGCCGCTCGGCTTCGAGATTGCGGGTGCGGATCCTGATCATCGAATCCTGTTCGATGTCGTTGCGCAGTTTGCGCTTGGCCTCGATGTTCTCCATCAACTGGGTCAGGCCCTCCGCATCGAAGCGGTTCGACGGGTTGAAGAATTCGAGGTCGGTCTGATCGAGGTCGGTGATCGCGACGGACTCCAGCTCGAGGCCGTTCTGGGCGAGGGCCTCGGCGGCGGCGGCCTTGACGCGCGCGACGTAGTCGCCACGCTTCTCGTGCATCTGCTCCATGGTCATTTCCGAGGCGACGGAGCGCATCGCGGAAACGAACTTGCCGGAGAGCAGCGCGTGCAGCCGTTCGGGTTCGAGCGTTCGCCGACCGAGAGTCGCCGCGGCGATCGAGACCGCTTCGCGCGTCGGCTGCACCCGGACGTAAAAATCGGCTTCGATGTCGATGCGCATGCGATCCCGGGTGATGACGGCGTCCTGCTTCGACCGCGTGATCGGCATCGACAGCACATTCATGTTGACCGGCGTGAAGTCATGAATGAAAGGCAGCACGAAGGCGCCGCCGTTGATCACCACCTGTTCGCCGAGGAAGCCCGTGCGCACAAACGACACTTCCTTGGAGGAGCGGTGATAGAGCCAGTTCACGATGTAGACCGCCACGACGATCACGATCAACGCGACGATCAGCCATAGGATCAATTCGCCAACAGCAATGCCTGACATGGTACCAACCTCCCGTAACCGGCGCTCAACGCCCGCCGATCGCCTTGAACTTTCGAACCTGCTCCGTCAGCGCCCGCTCCACCGGAAGCCGCTCCATCGAGGATGCTCCGTAGAAGCCGTGACATTTGCGCGTGTGTTTCATGATGAACGCGGCGTCGGCCGGCTCGGCCACCGGCCCGCCATGCGCCAGCACCAGAATCTCGGGATTGACGCCTAACGCTGCCGCCGCCCAGGCGTCGATGCGGGCGGGACAATCCTCCAGTTTCAGCGCGGTCTGCGCGCCGATCGCGCCGCCGGTCGTCAGTCCGAGATGGCAGACGACGATGTCTGCGCCCGCTGTGGCCATCGCCTTGGCGTCGGCGGCATTGAACACGTAGGGCGTGGTCAGCATGTCCTTGGCGCGCGCCTTGGCGATCATCTCGACCTCCAGCGCGTAGGACATGCCGGTCTCTTCGAGATTTGCGCGGAAGATCCCGTCGATCAGCCCGACCGTCGGAAAATTCTGCACCCCGGCAAAACCGAGCGCCTTCAGCTGATCGAGGAAAACGTCCATGTCGCGGAAGGGGTCGGTGCCGTTGACGCCCGCAAGCACCGGCGTGTTCTTGACGACGGGCAGCACTTCGCCCGCCATTTCGACGACGATCGCATTGGCATCGCCATACGGCATCAGTCCCGCGAGCGAGCCGCGCCCGGCCATCCGGTAACGGCCCGAATTATAGATCACGATCAGATCGATGCCGCCGGCTTCCTCGCACTTGGCGGAGAGACCGGTGCCGGCGCCGCCGCCGACGATCGGCTCGCCGCGCGCGACCATGGCGCGGAATTTCCTCAGGAGGTCGGCGCGTTCAAATCGGGGCATCGATCACCTCACCACCCGCCGGCGCGTGCTCGTGCGTCCGATCAACGAGCGGAACGCGGTGACGGTCGCCGCCGCGAATTCGGCTTCGTTGATGTTGCACCTCAGTCGGATGAGCTGCCGATTGCTGGTCTGGCGTACCGTCCGATCGAGCGCGCGGAACAGCGCGGCGTCGGCTTCGGGATCCCAGAAGGGTTGCCCCGGCGCGTCGAGCGCGGAGACGCCGCCTTCAGGCAGAAAGAACCGCACCGGCCCGTCCATCGCGTTGAGGCGCTCGCCGATCCAGCGGCCGATGCGTTCGTTCTCTTCGGCGGTGGTGCGCATTAGCGTGACCTGCGGATTGTGAACGTGCAGCTTGCGGCCACGGTAGCGCTCGGGGATGGTGTCGGGCGATCCGAAATTGACCATGTCGAGCGCGCCGACCGCGCCGATGTAAGGGACGCGGGTGCGAATGATGGCGCCGAAACGATCCTCGGTCGCCGGGAACACGCCGCCCATCAGCAGATCGCCGACTTCCGTGGTCGTGATGTCGATCACCCCCGCCAGGAGACCGGAATCGACCAGCTTCTCCATCGAGCGGCCGCCGACGCCGGTGGCATGGAAGACGAGGCACTCGTAATCGCCGCGCAGCGCTGCCGCGATCTGCTGCACGGCGGGAGTAGTGACGCCGAACATCGTCAGGCCGATCGCCGGCAGATGGGGGCTCAACTCGCGCGCATTCGCCGCGCGCGCGTCGAGTCGTGCCTTCACCATGCCGACGAGTGCGTTGGCGCCGTTGGCAAGCACCTGGCGCGAGATCGAGTTCAGCCCCTGCACATCGGTGACTGAGTACATCATGGTGATGTCGGCGTGTCCGACATAGGGCGCGACGTCGCCCGAGGCGACCGAGGAGATGATGAGCTTGGGCACGCCGATCGGCAGCGCGCGCATGCCCGGCGCCACCAGCGAAGCGCCGCCCGACCCGCCGGCGGAGATCACGCCGACGATGTCGGCCTGGCGACGCAGCCAGTTGGCGAAGGCCTCGGCCATCGCAGTTACCGAGGTGCCGCGATCCGGGCCGAACACGGCGCCGCCCCCGCGCGCGTGGTTGAGGGCTATTTCCTGGGCGGAGACGTCGCAGGACGAGGGCTTGCCACTGGTCGAGACGTCGACGAGGCGCGCACGTAACCCGCTGCCGCCGACGATGTCGCGGATGAATCTGAGTTCCTCGCCCTTGGTATCCAGCGTGCCGACAACGAGCACGGTCGGCGGTCCGGCGCTTCGCGCCGCTTCCGCGTCGCGCCGCGGCCGCGCGGCCTCCTGCAGCCGCAACACGCCGCTCGAGAGTGTCCGCGCGCTGGACTCGATGCGCGCGATTGGCGCGGGCTGCGACCACCTGGTCGGCAGCGTCGGATTGGAAATATAGATGCGCCTCGGCGCCAAGCTCAGCGGGCGCGGGGAGGCCGAGCCCGCCGCGACAGCGTCGTTCGCCTCGGCATCGATCTCGAGCTCGGCTTGCGAATGACGTCCGACGCCAAGCAGGCGCTGTTGCAGGTCGCGATCGGCGGCAAGGCGCGAGGATTCGATGAGGCGATTGACGCGGCCATTGACCATGATTGCGACGGTCTTCGAGACCGCCGTCGCCACCCCGATATTCTGCTCGATGACGAGTACCGAAATATCACCGTCCTCGCCCAGGCCCGCCAGCATCTCCTCGACCCGAGCAACGATGACGGGCGCGAGCCCTTCGGTCGGCTCGTCCATGATCAGGAGACGTGGATTGGTCACCAGCGCGCGCGCGATCGCCAGCATCTGCTGCTCGCCGCCGGAGAGCTGGGCGCCGCCGTTGTTCTTGCGCTCGGCCAACCGCGGGAATGTGTCATAGATGCGCTCGACGGTCCAGGCGCCGCGCCGCATGCCCGCGGTCATGCGCAGGTGCTCGTCGACGGTGAGCGAGCGCCACAGGCGCCGCCCTTGCGGCACGTAACCAACGCCAAGCCGGGCGACCTGCGCCGGTTGCAACGACAACAACTCCTCGCCGCGCATGCGCACGGAACCTCCGGTCGCGCGCACGAGCCCCATGATCGTCTTGCAGAGCGTCGTCTTGCCCATGCCATTACGGCCGACGACGGCAAGCACACCGGAGTCGAGCGTCAGGTCGACGCCCTGCAGCGCGTGGGAGCGACCGTAATAGACGTCGAGGCCCCTGACCTCGAGGATCGGTGCGGTGCGGCGGGGGTCAGCCATATCTTGCTCCAAGATCATGGCCGCCTCCGAGATAAAGCTCCTGAACCTCGGGATCGGATTCGATTTCCTGCGGCGGCCCCTCCTTGAAGATGCGGCCATTGTGCATCATCGTCACGCTCTCGACGACGCGCAGCGCGACGTCCATGTCGTGCTCGATGATGATATAGCCGATATGGCCGGGCAGAGCCGCCAGGATTTCCACCAGTTCGCCGCGCTCGGTCGGTGACAGACCGGCGGCCGGTTCGTCGAACAGGACGAGGCGCGGCGCCCCGGCGAGCGCGAGCGCGATTTCCAGCTGGCGCTGCTGACCGTAGGCGAGTTCGGCTACGCGCCGCTCCTTCACCGCCGTCAGATGTACTGCCTGGACGAGATCGTCGGCCGATTGCATCAGCGCGTCGTTGATGCGCGGCCGGATCGGCGAGAAGCGGCTGCGCGAAACGCCACAGCAGGCAAGGTAGACGTTGTCGTGAACGCTGAGCCCCGGGAACAGCGCGGAAATCTGATAGGTACGCCGAAGGCCGCGGCGGATGCGCTCGAAGGGCGGAAAGTTGGTCACGTCCTCGCCGAAAAAACGGATCGTGCCGGAGGTCGGTGGAAAATCGCCGGTAATGCAGTTGAACAGCGTGGTTTTCCCGGCGCCGTTGGAGCCGAGTACCGCGCGCCGCTCGCCGGGGCGCACCGTCAGCGTGACGTCGGTCAGCGCCGCGAGCGCACCGAAAAGCCGCGTCACGCCGCGCAATTCGAGCGCGGCTCCGGCGCCGACTGTTGAAAGGCGATGCGCGACGCTATCCATGGCCTTGGTCTCCGCCCGGCTGCGACTGTCCTGACCCGGCTCGGCGGCGCCAGCGCTCCCAAAGCCCGACAATGCCGTCCGGGGAAAACAGCACGATGACGAGGAAGCCGAGACCAATGAGCAGGCGGAAGCGATTGCCGTCGAGCCCGATCGCAACCAGAAAATCCAGCGTGAAGGTGCGCAGCAGGACAAAAACCAGGGCGCCGATGAACGGACCGATCGGACGGGTGACGCCGCCGACGACGGCGATGATGAGAATGTCGATCGCCCGCTCGACGCCGATCGAACCCGGCGAGATCTGCCGGTAGTTCCAAACCTGTAAAACGCCGCCGAGCGCAGCCACGAAGGAGGCGAACGCATAGGCCGCGATGCGGTGCGCGTTGACGTTGAACCCAAGCGCCGCCATGCGGCGCGGATTGTCGCGCACGCCTTGCAAAGCCAGCCCGAACGGCGCGCGCACGAGATAGCTGACCGCGCCGAAGCAGAGCACCGCGACCACGAGTATTACATAATAGAACGGGACATCCGCGCGCCAGTCGACGCCCCAGAAATGCGGAGTGACGATGCTGTTGATGCCGGTGTGGCCGTTGAAAATGACCCAATTCTGGTTGGTGAAGTAGTAGAAGGCCGATGCGATCGCCAGCGTGATCATGATCGTGTAGATGCCCTCGGTGCGTACCGCGAGCGCGCCGCCGACGGTGCCGAACAGCGTCGCCAGGGCGAGCGCCATCGGCGTCGCCAGCCACCAGGGCCATCCGAGGCTGATGTTCGCGTTGCCGCTGGCGCCGAGGACCGCCGTCATGTAGCCGGCAAGGCCCGCGATCGTCAGCTGCATCAGGCTGACCATGCCGCCATAGCCGGCCAGGAACATCAGGCTCAGCGCAACGATGCCGAGAATGAGCGTCGTTCCGAAAATCTCGATCAGGAAAAAGCCGTTGGCGATGAGCGGCATCGCGATCAGGAAGAAGGCGACAACCCAGGCGGCGGGATGACCGAAATCCGCGCCGGCGAGACCGGTCAAGGAGGTCGCCGCGGCGGGTTCGGGCTGCAGTCGCGCGTCTTGCGTGATCGACATGGCTAGCGGCCTGCCAGCAGGCCCTGCGGCCGAACGGCCAGCACGAGCACCATGATCAGAAACGTCACTACGATCGCATAGGTCGGAATGTAGACCGAGCCGAGCTGCTCGGCGAGGCCGACAATAAGAGCGCCCAGCGCCGCGCCGGGGATCGATCCCATGCCACCGATGATGACGACGACGAGCGAGGCGAGCAGGAATCGGGTGTCTTCGCCGGGCGAGATCGACTGAAATGTGCCGCCGACGACGCCGGCCATGCCGGCGAGACCGGCGCCGAGGGCGAACACGAGGACGAACACCAGCTGAATGCGGACGCCCATCGCCGCCAGAATGTCGCGATCATCGACACCGGCGCGCACGATCATGCCGATGCGCGTGCGATTGAGCCCAAGCCACATGGCGACGCCGATGACGACGGACGCTACGAAGATGACGAGGCGCACCATCGGGTATTGCAGGTAGACCGCCTCGCCCGAAGACTTTACCGCGGTGACGAACGGCAACGCGATCGGGCCAACCAGCGCGCTCGGCGTCTGGATCTGATAGAAGTCGCCGCCGAACGCCCAGAGCATCAGGTCTGCAAACACGATCGACAGTCCGATCGTCACCATGGTCTGGCGCAGGTCCTGGCCCTCAATGCGGCGGAAGACCAGGATTTGCATGGCGGCGCCGACCAGCGCAACGACGATGAACGCGACGACGAAACTCAGCATCCAGGACCCGGTCGCGATGCTGATCGCGTAACCGACGTAGCCGCCGAACAGATAAAGCGAGCCATGCGCGAGATTGACGTTGCGCATCAGGCCGAAGATGAGGGTGAAGCCGCTCGCCACGAGGAAATACAGGCCGCCGAGCGTGATGCCGTTAAAAACCGCGCTGAGGAACACCTTCTTCCGGCCGAAGGCGTCCTCCAGACCTTGCGGCCAGGTCGCGAAAATCAGCCACAGCGCCGCCGCGACTGCGATCAGGATGACAGACGCCCATAGCGGATTGCGTTCGATGAACTTTGTCATGAGCGCCGCCCATGCTCTGTCAGGGCGCCGGCGCAGGTGGCCGCCCGGCCTACGCCAGCCGATGCGCGACGACGGGCTGAAACGTTCGACGCCATGTCGGCCCTGGTCCTCCCCAAGCGCGACGGTCGTTCTCCGTCCGCATCCGTCGCCATCCTATCGGCTGGCGCGGCCCGGACTTGATCGCCAGTATGCTTTCGCGCGCCGGCTTCGCCGGTCAGGCCCTCAGAACCTTGGCGGCGCGCCGATAGTCCGTTGGGGCCATGCCGACATTGGCCGCGAAGAAGTGGGCAAATCCGCTCTGGGACGAGAAGCCGAGATCGAAACCAATGTCGGCGATAGATGCGTCGGTAGTCACCAGCGAGTCCAGCGCTTTTTCCATCAGCAGTGTGTTGACATAGAGGTGCGGCGTGACGCCGGTCTGGGTGCGGAAAAGCTTGTAGAAATGCGGTCGCGAAAGGCCTGCCTCGCGCGCAATCGCATCGAGCTCGATCTCGGCGCCCACACTTTCCGCCAGCAGCTTGATCGACTTGCGTACGCGAAAGTCGGTTATTGCGGCGCAAGCACGACCTTCCGGCGACGCCTCCGCCTGACGCCAGCTTTCTTCGTGGCAAGCGTCGATCAGACCCCGCAGTTCCCCGTCGAGACCTTTGAGCGATGGAGCGCCGCAAATCATTGCCGCCGCGTGCCGGATGGTCTGGTCCAGGGTCGAGGTGCGTTTGAATTTGGTGCAGCCGAAACGCAGGCCACGAACGTCCGCGAACCACTCGGCGTTTACATAGAGGACGAGGAAGAGCGCCCCGTTTGCCAAATCGTTCGGCAGGAAATTGTGCGGTTCCCAGGGATTGATCGCGACGACGGTATCTTCGCAGAGCAGGTTGGGCTGCTCGAGCACTTCCACGCAGCCCGGCGTGCCGCCAATATGGAAAATCAGGTGCCCTTCGCGATGCGCGTGTACATTGAAGGGACGATTGAGCTGATAGACCGTCGCGCGGCCGAAATGGCCGTGAAAGACGGCAAGAGCCCGGCTCATGCATTCCTCCCGCGAATTGTGTCTTATTGTTTTTTGTAACGTTGATCATTCGCGAGGAGAATGCAAGGGCGCGTTCGAGAGCGGCTCGAACGTCGGGATTTTGAGAATGGACGGCCAACGCCGAGGGCGCCAGCCGCCCGGTCTGTTTCAGTATTTCTTGCACTCAGGAACCGTACGGCCCGGCAGGCCTATCTTGGCGAATACCGCCGGATCGTAGCCGAGCGTCTGGTTCACGTTCGGTATGACCTTCACGACCTTGCTGAACAAGGCGCCCTTGCCATCATCGACGACTTCGGTGACGAAATTGGTGCCGATCGCCTGCCGGTTGGCGTCGAGCTTGATTTTCCCGTTGGGCGCATCGATTTCAAGTGAAGCCAGCGTAGCCTTCAGCTTGGACTGATTGTCGCCGAGGTCACCGTTCACCTTCGTGAGCGCCATAATTAACGCCATCGTCGAGTTATAATAATTGGTTGCAAGCAGGGACGGGCTCGGGAAGCGCTTCTCCGGCGGGAAGGCGGCCTGATAATCCTTCACGAAGGCCTGCCAGCCCGGATCTTCCCAGGTGTCGGCCTGGCCGCTGGCGGCGAGCGTGCCGATCAGCGCGTTCTTGGCGTTGCCCTTGGCCGAAAGGATGGTCTGGTCGACCATGATCGAGCCGCCGAGCAGATGCGCCCTGCCGCCCGCCTGCTGGTATTGATTGAGGAAGTTGACGGCGTCGGCGCCGCCGAGCCCGAGATAGATCGCGTCGACGTCGTCGGGCAGCGCGGCGATGACCGAGGCGAAATCCTTGGTTCCGAGCGGGACCCATTGCCGATTGGTGACCTTACCGCCGGCGCCACAGAATTCGAGCACCAGCCCGAAGACCTGCGTGTAAATGAACGAGTAGTCCTCGCCGACCGTGGCGATCTTCCGATAGCCTTTGGTCTCATAGGCATATTTGCCCAGGCCGACCTGCCATTGCGCGCCGTCCATATTGTAACGGAAGAAGTTTGGCGCCGGATCGACATAGGTGGTTTCCTGCGCGCCTGACGCGGCGTTGACGAACGTCAATTCCGGATGGGTCTTGGCGAAATTCTTGACCGCAATGCCTTCATCGCCCGACAGCGGCGAAAGCAAAATCTGTACCTTATCCTGCTCGATTAGTTTGCGAACCGCGCGCACCGCGGAGTCGGGCGTCGCGTCGGTGGAGGCGATGACAAAATCGAGTTGCTTGTCGCCTACCTTTGTGCCGAATTTTTTCAGCGCGGTCTGAAAGCCGCGGATGCCGTCCTCGCCCAGCACTGTGTATGTGCCTTCCAAGGTCGCCGTAACGCCAACCTTGATTTTCTCCTGAGCGAAAGCAGCGCTCGACATAAACAGGCTTGCCAGCGCGGCAAGACACAAACTGCCCTTCAACATGAACTCCTCCCATTCGCGTTTCGTCGATGTTCTTTTGCGCGGAGACTGCGGCGCATTGAACGTGATCGATTCTGTTCCGCCCTTCCGCGGAAAGCGGATAGTGCGCATCGCGCGGCCGCGAGGATGCAGGGTGACTTGACCGCTAGTCTCATTTTGTTTGCTGCGGCGCAGCGAGAAAAATCGCTCGCGCGGCATTTCCAAAGGATTGCTCCAGCCGGAGCGCAGACGATCAGATGGCAGATCAGCCCGGGGAAGGGGTTCAGAGGCCGCGCACCGGTGCGATTCGCAATCGCGAGCGCGTTTGAGGCATGCCCGCTATCAGGGGAGGGTCAATCGGACTTGGTGGGCATCGCTTCTGGTCAGCTGTGACTCTTTAAGGGCGCGAACCAATGGAGGCTGCACGTGCGCGGTCTTCGCTCGCCCTCCAATTCGTTGAAACGATCTTCGAAGATCTGGGATACAATCTGAGACACAAACCGGGGTACATCGATTCGGTGAAGTCAAAAAAACTAAATGAAATCAAATCTATGACGGGAAGCTGACGGCGCTCCGAGCGCGCCAAGAAAATCTTGCAGAGTAGCTTGCCGGCCAAGGGCCGCGACGTCAGGCGTGCTGATGGTGAGGCGAATGCCGGCAGGTCGAACCGGTCAACGCCGCTCATCCGTTGCCTTGCTGTAACAACGTAGGCATACATCGACAAAGGCGGTGGCGGGATACTGACCTGCCGTGGGCGTCCCTCGGATCGCGTCCGACCTAAACTACAGGCTGATCATCGATCGGAGCAGATGCATGAAATTCCTCGGTTACGCCTACCGGTTTCTCTCCAATTTCGTCTTTCTGGCGCTGGTTTATTACAGTCTGAACTTCATGGAGAGATATCAGCAACGGGCGGTGGTCGCGATTCTTGTGCTGGTCTATGCCTTGATGCGCGCGGCGACCGCGCTGCGCTCATTTTATTTCTTCCAGCGCATTGAGCGGCTTGAGCTTGAGGCGCGCCGCCTCTCGGGCCTGACAGGGGAGGGCCCTGCGGCAGCAGCCTCGCGCAAGTATATCGTCAATGATGTTGGGGTTCTCCGCCGGGACGGCGAAGTCAAATCGTATATCGATCTGTTGTTTCTCGCTTTGGTCGTGGTGCTATGCGTTTCAAAGATCGTAACGGATTGAGCCGTCGCGAGCTTCCTGGCGCGGATGCAATAGCTCAGCGCGTCCCGATCGGCGCGCGCAGCAGGCCGGGCTTCACGACCGGCAGGCTTCCGGGAATCGCGCGCCAGGAGTCATCGGCGTCGGCCGAAATCAGCCTTTCCAGGCCGTTCGCTTCAGGACCGGCTGGGACCGTTTGTTCCGCATGATGTGTGGATGGAACGACGGCTGGCAGAGCCGCGCGCGGCTTTTCCTGGAATTCGAAAATGCTCTGCGCCGGTACCGGCAGGACAATCGCAGCACTCCCCAGCTTGTTCGGCGACGGCCGGGGCCATGGCGCTTGCCGCGGCAACGGAATTCCGCGCGCACGCCGTCTGGTGCGATCGAACGGCTCCGCAAGCCGTAGCAGCTGTCCGTCATGCCACCCCGAATCCTGCAACGAGGGAGCGGGGAGCGTGCCGGCATCGGCAAAGACGAATTTGGGGATTCTTGGCCAGTGCGAAATCGCCACCGTCTCCGATGGCGGATGCAATTGCCATTGCGGTGGTTCGGTCGGCGTGTTCGGTTGCTGCGGCGTTGCAGGCACGACATGGACGATGCGATAGCCCCGGGCCTTCATCTCATGCAGAATCCTCGGCAACGCGGCGACCGTTCGCGCCTGGATGTCGTGCAGCAGCAAAATGCCTCTTCGCTTGGCTTCGAGTCGTTTCATCGCGAGTTCATAGACACGCGACGGGGAAACATGCCGCCAGTCGTCAGCCGGAAAATCGGCGCTCCAGATCTGAATACCCTTCGATGCCAAATAGTCCTCAACCGCCGGGGAGCGCCGCAAGCCAGGCGGCCGGAAGAACGGGGTGAGCCCGCCACCATCTCCGAGCGCTGCCGTCACCGACGCGATTCCGTCGTCGATTTCCTGCCGGGCCCGCTCGCTAGAGAACTTGTCGAAGCCCGTCGGATGATTCTGGGTGTGGGTGCCGACGCTATGCCCGGCGTCGCGGACCTTGCGGACGCCTTCGGGAAAGTTTTGGGCCATGCGGCCGACGGTAAAGAAGGTCGCCTTCACACATTGCGAGGCGAGAATTTCCAGGATCTGATCGCTGTTGTGCGGCAGCGGGCCGTCATCGAACGTCAGCACCACCTCGTGATCTCTCAGCGGCAGCGTCTCGGTATAATTCATCATTCCGATGCGGGGATGCGCCTTCGGATCAATCACCAGCGTTCGCGAGGTGCCGAGCGCATCGGGATGGCCGGGGCAATCAGCCGCCGATGCAATCGGCGCGGTGATGCAGGTCAGCAGCCCCAGTAATAAGGCGGCCGATAACCGCATCCGGACGCCCACCAACACATTAGCGACCATGAAACACCGTCATGCATCCTATTTGATCTGACAATTACACGCGGCGCCATGAATGCGACCTCAATTTCGCGTAATCTTTACAGTATCACTTGGCAAACCATGGCTTTGGGCCCAATCCAAGGCTGGAATACGGTCCGTTGCGCCATTTTTTCATGATGGCCGCGGCGGCGAGCGAGCCAGAGTTATCGACGGTGCTTCGCCAAATTGGGCGGCATACAGGGCCGCGAACTCGCCCAGATGCCAAAAGCCATTGGAAAGGGCGCATGCTTTGATCTGCAGCGTCTTGTCGCCAGCGAGCAGCTGCGCCCTGACGGCCCATAGCCGCCTCAAGCGGAGATATCGATGAAGGCTCATGCCGCGAATCTTCAACATCGCGGTGTGCATGGTCCGAACCGAGATCCGAAGCTCACTCGCCAATTCGTCGCTGTAGATTGCGGCTCCCAGATTTGCCGACAGCCTGGCTTCGATTTTTTTGACAATGTGAAGGCTCTTTTGAAAGGAACGTGCGCGTTCCAGGTCGAGCGAACTTGTGTCGAGAAAAGCCCTGTCGAGACCCGCAAGGACAGTTTCCTGCACCGCTTGCCGTGCCGGATCCGCCAACACGCAGAAAGAGCATTGAATGTCTGGGGATTCAACGCCTGCCGTGCGCTCCGGAACAAACACTGTGGAAAAAATACGGGCGAGCTCCATCCTCACCAAATCAAAGGAGCCGTTGACCGGAATGATCGAATTGCGAACCGATGGCGGGCCTGTCGAGCTTGCAATCGACGAAGATGCGGCTCTCGCGCTCTGCACTGACCTTGAGCGCTTTCTCACCCAGTGAGCTGTGTTCCCAAGGGGGCCCTGTCGTTACATGGACTCAGGGGGTGTGGTCGGTGTCGAGGCCGGACGCAGCCGGCACCAGATGGACCACGCGATATTGATTGTCCCGCAGATAGCGCAAGAAATGCGGTAGCATCGCCGCGGTTTGCGCTTTGGGGTCGTGTAACAGGATAATCCCCTTTCGGGCCCGGTTAAGCCGATCGATCAGTACCTTCAATTCCTGCTTCGGTGTCATGGGCTTCCAATCACCCGCCCATAGATCGGCTCCGAACACGGCGATGCCGCGCGATTGCAGCAGCTCAAGCGTGGCCGGTGTGGATTCGAAGCCGGGAAACCGGAAGAACGGCGTGGTCGGCGTGCCGCTCGCGACACCGTGGAGCGCCATCTCGACCGCGGCAATACCGTGGTCGATTTCCTCTGTCGTCTCGTCTGGCGGGATTCGCGTCAGGCTGCGGTGCAGCCAGGTATGATGACCGATGGTGTGGCCCTCGGCCGCGATCCTTCGCACCAGGCCTGGATGCTCGGAAGCCGGCTTGCCGACCAGGAAGAACGTCGCGCGCACGCATTCATGGGCCAGCGCCGTCAGCACCCGCTGCGTGGTCGGCGGCCACGGGCCGTCATCGAATGTCAGTACCACCTCGTGATCCCTGAGCGGCAGCGTTTGCGGAAAGCTCTTCAGCCCAACCCGCGGGGTGTTGGCGGCGTCGACGCTAAGAACCCGCGAGGTACCGAGCGCTCCCTTGCGTGGACAGTCCGCCGCCTGCGCCGCCACTGTCCATGCCACCAAGGCAACGAGGGCAGCTCCCGGCCCCTTCACGAACTTCCGCGGCTGTTTTGGCCGTCGCATATTTATCATTGCGCTTGGTGTTGCCCATTGGGTAATGCCTGAGGCGATAACTCAGACGAGTTCAGCAATTCTGTCAAACCGGCGAGGCGCGGCATGGCCGATGATGTGGACGTTGCCAATTCCGCCGATGCGTCGGTTCTCGACCGGCTTCCGATGCGCGACGAAGACGGCCACATTCGGCCGGAGTTTGTCGAAGAAATCTCGCGCGCGATAGCTGCCGCCGACACGGCTTTTCTGCGCGCAATCGTCGCGGAACTCCATGAGGCTGATCTCGGCGACCTGATCGCGGCGCTCAAACCGGACGACCGTGTCAGCCTTGTGGAACTCACCGGCGCGGATTTCGATTTCTCGGCGCTGAACGAAGTCGACGACTCCGTCCGTGAGGAAATCCTCGAGGAACTCGAGCCGGAGACGGTCGCGGAGGGTGTTCGCGAACTGGAATCCGACGATGCCGTCGAATTGCTTGAAAGCCTTGACGAAGAAGACAAGGTCGAGATTCTCGAAAAGCTGCCGCCTTCGGAGCGCGACGCGCTCGAGCGCAGCCTGCTTTATCCGGAAAATTCGGCTGGTCGCCGGATGCAGACCGAGTTCATCGCCGTGCCGCCGGACTGGACCGTGGGGCAGGCGATCGACTACATGCGCGACACGCCGGACTTGCCGGACCGGTTCTACGAAATCTACGCCGTCGATAAGGCGCAGCACTGGCAGGGCGCGGTGTCGCTGGACGCGCTGCTGCGCTCGCGCAGGCCGGTTCCGCTCGCCGACCTGATCGATGAAGACCGCCGCCGCGTCTCTGTCATGGATGACCAGGAAGAGGTGGCGCGGCTGTTCGGCAAATACAATCTGGTCGCAGCCCCCGTCGTCGATACCACGGACCGGCTGGTCGGGGTCATCACCATCGACGATGTGGTCGACGTGATCGAGGAAGAGGCCGATGAGGACCTGAAGGCGCTCGGCGGCGTCACCAGCGACGAAGAATTATCCGACAATGTCTGGACCATCGCCAAGGGCCGCTTCAACTGGCTGCTGGTCAACCTCGCCACCGCCTTTCTGGCATCCTCGGTGCTGGGCTTGTTCGAGGGTGAGCTGGAAAAAATGGTGGCACTGGCGGTACTGGCGCCGATCGTCGCCAGCCAGGGCGGCAATGCCGCGACCCAGACCATGACGGTTGCGGTGCGTGCCTTGGCCACCCGCGAACTCGGATCGAATAATGCATTTCGCGTGGTGATGCGCGAGGGTCTGGTCGGCCTCGTCAACGGCCTCGCGTTCGCCGTCATCACCGGCATTGCCGCGGTCGCCTGGTTCAAGATTCCAGCGCTTGGCGTCGTGATAGGCCTTGCGATGCTGTGCAATCTGGTTGCCGGCGCGCTCGGCGGCATTCTGATTCCGATGGTGCTGGAACGGGTACGCGCCGACCCGGCAGTGGCGTCGGGAACGTTTGTCACGACCATTACCGATGTGGTCGGCTTCTTTTCGTTTCTGGGCATCGCGACGCTGTGGTTCGGGCTGAAATAGCGTTTTCGAGCGAAGCCTGCCCCGGAAGCGATCCGGGGTGGGTACCGGTTTGCACGTGGAAAACGCGTCAAACAAACACCTAGTCGATGCGCCGCGGGCCGCGCATCGTTAATCAGACCTTAACGCGCATCGCCGACTATTCCTCTGGTGGGGTCGAGCATGCAGCGCTTGCGGCTGAAAGCGGACGGACGGATCGTCGAACTGCGGGACGGGCAGGAGTTCCCGCTCGCGCCGGTGATGGCTTCCGCTGCGCCGGCGACGGCTTCGGTGGCGCCCGCCGAGGTGGAAGCGCTTCCGGCGGTTCGCGAGCTTCGCCGGCGCGCGCGCCTGACGCAGCTGGAATTCGCAAGCCGGCTCGGCGTCCCGGTCGAGACCATCAGGAACTGGGAGCAGGGCAAACGGATGCCGCGCGGACCGGCGCGGGCGCTGCTCGCCGTGATTGCCCATGCCCCCGAAACGGTGTTTGCCGCACTCGCGACCAGCGTATAGCCCTTCTTAAGGGTGACGCCCTTGCAATGTTGGCAGCGCGATCGCCGGAGGACATAATGGGTCTAATCTGTCAGAGTATCCGCGATGCTATTCGTTGAGGCCAACGGCGCAAAAATCCCCGCGATCGGTCTGGGGACCTGGGAACTGCGCGGGCGAACCTGCGCACGCCTGGTCGAGCAGGCGCTGAGGCTCGGTTATCGCCACATCGACACCGCTCAGGTCTATGAGAACGAACGTGAGGTCGGCGAGGGCCTGCGTGCTTCGGGTACGAGGCGCGATGAGGTGTTCGTGACGACCAAAATCTGGACCACCCATTTCGCGCCAAACGATCTTGAGCGATCCACCAAGGAGAGCCTGGCAAAGCTGCGTCTTTCCGAGGTCGATCTGTTGCTGCTGCACTGGCCAAATCCGCACGTGCCGCTGGCGGAGACGTTAGGCGCGCTGGCGCATGTCAAGAAGCTCGGTATGAGCAGGCACATCGGCGTCTCGAACTTCACCGTGGCCTTGATCGACGAGGCGGTTGCCGCCTGTTCCGAGCCACTGGTGTGCGATCAGGTCGAATACCATCCCTATCTCGACCAGACCAAGGTGCTGAACGGCTGCGCGCGTCACGGCATGGCAGTCGTCGCCTATAGTCCGATTGCGAAGGGGCGTATCAAGAACGACGAGACGCTGGTGCAGATCGGGCAAACCCATGGCAAGACCGCTGCGCAGGTCTGCCTGCGCTGGCTCGTGCAGCAGAATGTTTCCGCGATACCGCGGACGTCGCGGATTGAACGGCTGTCGGAAAATATCGACATTTTCGACTTCGCGCTGTCGCCTGACGAGATGCACCTGATATCCCAGATGGCCAGCACCAAAGGCCGGCTCACCGATTTCGGTTTCGCGCCGAAATGGGATTGAGGCTGGCGAACCGGCGCTGCTGGAAAATTGTCGAAAAAATGATCCACGCGGCGTCGTTGCCCGGCTATGCTGGCCGCCGGGGACGACTTCCAAACGTTGATCAAGCACGGTGGAACCACAGCGGTTCATAGGCTCAGGCATCGCAGCATCGGCGATCGGCCATTTGTCAGTTCTGGCGATGGTCCTGCTGTTTGCCGAGGTGCATCCGTTCGGTTCGGTCACGGCCGAGCCGATCGCGGTCGATATCGTTTCGCCCGCCGAGGTCGCGCCGCCGCCTAAGGAGGAAGAACCGGCGCCCACGGCGCAGCCCTCGGACTCCTTTGATCTTGCTTCGAAATCCGCGGCTTCAAGTTCCCCGCCACCTGCCGCCTTCCCGGAGGCTGCGGCGCCGCCGCAACAGCAGCCGGCGTTGTCAACACCGCGTCCGAACAGCCAACAGGCGAACGCCCAGCCGCAGCCGCCATCGACATCTCCGTCGGCCGGCTACACTCCTCCGGAGCCTGATCTTTCCATCAAGTATCAAGTGATGCTTGGGCTACCCCCGGATATGCCCCCGAGCCTGCCGCAGGCCAGGGCTGGCGATCCCTTCGACGCTCCGGCGTCCAGGGCCGCCGACGTAGCATCCAGCCTGGTGACGGAGTTTCGACGTCGTCTCAAGACATGCGCGAAGCTGCCGGCATCGGTCGCTCCCTCCGACAAGATCAGCATCAAGCTGCGGGTGTTCATGACGCTGGAAGGGAAGCTCGCGGCGGAGCCGATTTTGATCGAGGCTAGCGCATCGGCCAAAGGGCCCGCGCTGATGCAAAGCGCGATCGGCGCCCTGCAGGCCTGCCAGCCCTACGCGATGTTGCCGGCGGACAGATACGGTGAGTGGAAAGTGCTCGATCTCAGCTTCACGCCGCAGGATTTTTCGGGCTCGTCTTAGCTCTGGGATGAGAGTTAGCCCCCCATCGCGCGCCAG
>Ga0193724_1000019_pt1 | contig 35479 bp, 57 predicted proteins | sample H2a1metaG_FD_146005 | JGI IMG/M metagenome (GOLD analysis project Ga0193724, IMG submission 146005) | Soil microbial communities from a riparian zone of the East river system, Colorado, United States - H2a1 | ecosystem: Environmental > Terrestrial > Soil > Riparian zone | place: USA: East River... | reverse complement strand
TGTGCTGCGCCCGATCCGATCACGGCTCCGACCCGCCCCCCGGGCCGGTCACCAGTTGCGACTCGTTCTCAACGGCGCACGCGCTCGACGCCGCTTCGCGTGACCGTATGCCGCGCCTGAACGGTCACTGCACCGAGCGTGCTCAGGCTGCGTGTTGGACAGGGCGTTGATCTCGGCGTCGGGCCAGCCGAGGCGCTTGGCCTGGTCGCGGCCGACGATGTGCCCGACGGCGAGAGAGCGGGGGTTGACCTTGCGCGTGCCGGGCAGGTAGCGGCCAGTGTCGTAGTCGATCGCGGCGCCGCACCTGGCGCAGGCTTGACGCTGCGCCAGCCAGTACCGGCGGACGGTGACGCGCCAGTGCATGGTCGTGAGCAGTGGGTCTGTGCCTTTGGATCTGCGGCGGGGCATGATCACCGCCGTATGTGGTCCAGCTTGACCGACCGGACCTGAGCGCCTACCGCAACATGCACGGTGCCATCCACCCTTACGGACGCACGGGGATACGTGGGCAGACGTGTGGTCCGGTATGACGCATAATCCAACGATCATGGGCCGACTGTCAAGTAGGGCTTGAGGGTTTGGTAGGCCCGAGCCCGCTTGCGCCGCCGTTCTTCCATTCCAGGCCTGGACCGGTCAGGGCCTGGTTCCCGGATGGTGCCAGCGCTGCGTTGCTCGGGCCTACCTAGTTACTGCGCCGTGTGCTACCGCTACTTCTTCACAACACTCCGGGAGAACCAAACCATGGCCGATCGACCAGGTCGAGGACAGCAGGATAGCTCAACGCCCGAGGGCCAGGCCGAGCATGACGCCGCCAGCGAAGATCCCGACGTAGCTACCGATCATGACGAACCAGAACATCCATTCGAGCTTCCTGCTGCTCATCTGATGCGGTTGGGGCAGGTGTCCCAGTGGAAGCCATAGGTGGCGTAGGACTCGCATTGATCGCAGCGGCCGCAGCGGTCATTGCGGCTGCACGCCGGGCAGGCTTCCTCACCATGGGCGGAGCCATCCAGCAATGGACTGCTCCTCCGGTTCGCCATGTCGGCATAGCTTTGCTGGCCATCGGGATCAGCGAGGATTAGGGCGACGGCGTCCGGAGACGGGCAACCGATCCGCCATGGTCGGGTCGGCGGCGGCAGCGTGCACGGTGAGGATGTGCGCGAGTGCGCGGGCCTCGGCGGGAGTCAGGTCGACGCCCGATGCGTTGATGCCATCGGCGTAATAGTCGATCTCGATGTAGATGGTGGGCACGGCGGGTTTTAGCCTCCCGCCTCGATATCGCGGGTGTTCGTCGACCTGCACCAGGATTTTCGATCCCTGATCGACGGTCATCTCGATTGGCTCGCTCATGCCCTCATCCTCATTCTCGCGTCGGCCACGATCGCCGCGGCTTCTCGGTCGTACAGCGCTGGCGGTCGGCCAGTCGCCCCATCTCGTGCAGCCTCGACGACTGGAACTAGCCGTGGCCCACGATCGGCGCGCGACCAGTTCCTGAGCTGTTCGTAGGTGGGCGCCGCCGAGCGGTACTGCAGGAGCATCCAGTCGGCCAGGTCGCGCAGGGACAGCGGCCCGTCGACGGGCCATCACGATCGCCTCCACCACGCGAGATCGCCCCACTCGCCGCAGGCCGTACACCGGATCGTCTCGGCGTCGGGGTCGAGCGCTACCCGGGCGCCGCAGGAACAGGCGATCGTGATGGGCGGTCGGCCGCCCCGGTAGGCGAGCGGCCGGGCTCGGGCCCACAGGTCGAGGATGTCCTCCGCGAAGATCTGCGCATGCTCGCCGTCGAGCAGCCACAGCAAGTGCCGGTCGAGGCGCTCGGCGAGCACCTCCATGACGTCGCGGCCACTCTCCCGGGATCGGCGTTCGGCGTCGGCGGCGGCCCGATGAGCGGCCGCCTCAGCCCACAGAGCGGGCCGCCGTTCCTCTGATGTGCCCGCTCGGTAATAGGCGCCCAGCGCCACATCGGCATCGCTCTGGTGACGCACGACGAGGGCGCGCGTCGCGGCCACGATGTCCGCCTCGACCGGCAGGCGCATCCGGCCGGCCTCTTCCAGCACCTTCAGCCAGCTCACGAGCTGGCTTCGGATGTAGTACCGGGTTTCGATGGGCGCGCCGAGCGTAGGCCCGTCGTCCTCTTCAGTGCGCCCACCTCGGCCCGTGGTGGGTTCGGCGATCGCTTCCCAGAGCGCGGGAAGCTCACGCAGGCGGGCCCTCACGGTGTCGATGTGCCAGCCGCAGACGGCCGATCCGTCGGCGGCCAGGTGCGGTAGGCAGCCGCCGCATTCGTCGTCGGGAAACAGGCAGGTGGGCAGGTGGTGGCCCGGGATGGGGCGGCAGGTGCTGACGGCGCACAACTGGGTCACAGATCGATCCCTTCCCTGGCAGCCCAGGCCATGAACTTGCGATAGCAGTCGTCACAGATCACGTCCGTTACGTCGCTTCGCGCGGCGGCATTCGGCTCGGTTGCCTCATATTCGGCGCGGGCCTCCTCATCAGACCAGGCCTTGATGAAGACGCCTTCACAGTTGGCGCAGGTGTAGGTATCACTCATCCCGTCGAAATCCTCCATCGGGCCAGACATCCAGTGATCGGGCAGGGTGATAGGGCCGAGGCGTGGCCATCCGCCGGGCGGCTGGCGCTGCCAGCCTGAGGAGTCCGGCCAGACGCCGTGCTCATCTCGCCGGGACGGCCAGTCGGGCCGTGACGGGCCTTCGAGGTTGCTGTAGTAGCGCGTGGTGCGGCGGGCTCCGCAGCGGCACTCGTCGTAGCGATGGATGCCCTCGACCTGCCAATCGGGATCACGGTGGATGTGCCACCAGAGGATGTTCATTCGTCATCCTCCGCGACTCGGCGGCATGCATCGCTGTCCGCACAGTAGGGAACGCGGTCGCCGCGAAGTGTCCAGGCTGCCGCGTTCGGCTTCGTGGTGTCGTTGGTCAGCTTCCGTCCACAGCCTGCGCACGTCATGAGTCACCTTCAGGCGGGCATCCACAGTGAACGGCCCTACCAGGGCAGTCGTGCTGGTCGTCGCAGAGCACCAGGCCCGGCCATTCACCGGGCGGCGCGCATTCCACGGAGCAGAACCAGCCCTGCCGTGACCACAGCCCGCGCTCACCGGTTTTCCCGGCGGCCAGGCCCAGGAAGCTCGCCTTGCAGGTGCGGCAGGACCGGGCGAACTGGTTGCGCTCGGCTGGTTTGCCGTGGGCTGACGTGATCCGCACCGGCCAGGTGCTCTGCGACGGGCGACCGGCCAGCATGTGCCTAAGGGCGTCGTCCGCTTCCTGGCCGCCGGTCACAGCGCCTCCACGGATCGCAGGTGCGGCCGGCACACCGTGCAGCGGTGCTCGGATGGCTGGCCGAACTCGTCAGTAACCCAGCCTCTGATGCACTGATCGCAGCCTGGAACGGCCGGAATCGCGGTTCGTTTCGCAGCGGTTCGCAGCCATCCGAGCAGGGCGGCGCCCGGATTTTTGAGGTCGGTGGCGCCGTTGTGCATCAGCCAGGATCCGAGTTCGGTCTCCAAATCAACGCTGTGACCTGCGGTTTCTGCCCAAATCAGCCACAGTTCTCGCTTTTCGTCGTCAGTCGTCGGTTTTTGGGCATCACCAAACAGACGACGACAGACCAGGTCTTGGAGGGGTTTGTTCTTAAGGACGGGTCGGGTCGGGTCGGGGGGCCCGTGACTACCGGCGTGACTCACGGCGTGAGTCACGCCCGCGTCACGCCGTGACTCACGGCGTGACTCCTCCTGTGATTTCTTCTCGGCAGCCTTCTCCCGGGCCCGTTTCTGACGGTCCGCGGAAGCCTCCCGTTCGGCCATCACGGCTTCCTTGGTGGGCTGGCGGCCGAGCTGATTCCACTCATGGAAGAGCCAGCCCCCGCCGTCGCGCTCAATCCACAGACCGACCTCGACGAGAGTCGCCGCGTCCTTGGGTTTTCCGCCGAGGGTGGGCAGCACGTGACGCGGGATGACTCCATCGGTGAGGTTGCACGCCGACCAGGACCCCGCGGTGACCCACAGGCCGCGAGCAGACGCAGGCGTGGCAAGCCATTTCGGGTGCCCCCACAACCCGTCATCCACCTTGAACCACGTCATGCGGTCACCTCTCTCCTTGGTGTTCGATGCTGAACCACGTTCTGTCGTAACGATCATTGGCCAGCGTTTCCGTGAGTCGATTGATCGGGTCTGGTGCTGATGGGCCACAGGCCCACAGCCGATGCCAGTTTCTCGGCGGTGGAATGCCGGATCCGCACCGCCGGCGGGATGCCTCGTCGCGGGAAGCCGTAGAGCAGCCGTTCCACGGTCAGCTCGGCAACCCCGGCCTGCTCGGCGATCTTCCGCCAGTCGACACCCGTCGCCTTCATCTGCCGTAGGACATGCGCGCGGGCGGGTCGGGCGTCGGCCCAGGCGGTCCAGCGACCGTAGGCGATCTGGCGGTTGCGGTTCCGCTCGTAATCGTTCTTCGCTTCGCGGCATAACGGACACCGGCACCGGTCGTGCTGGTAGCAGTTCTTCGTGCCGTGCAGGTGCAGCACCCGCTGATGCAGGCACGGCATGGCGGCGGGGGAGTCGAGCAGCACCGGATCGAGCCTCACAGCAGATCACCTACCGGCACGTCCTCAACCGACCGTTCGTCGAGCTCTCCGGACGCCTCCACGAGCTCACCGAACATCTCGCGGACGTCGTTGGGCTGTAGGCAGCCGATCTGCTTGTACGCGCGCTCGGCGAGCCTCATGACCGCTGCCATCGCGTCGGCGTCCTCGACCTCGCCGTCGGGGTCGAGGAAGTAGGACAGGATCCGCTGGACGTCCACACTTTCGCCGATGTTCATGCTTCGCACCCGCACTCTTCGTAGCCGCAGGTCTGGCAGACGTACGGCTCGGGCACGACCTTGGCGGCGGCCACCATGTCGCGGAAGTCGGGCGGAGCCGCCTTGTGGTGGCATGTGCAGTCACAGCCGGTGCAGTGGTGCAGCCGATTGGGCTGGTCCTGCCGGGCGCGGCAGTTGGCGCTCAGGTGGGTCATGTCTGGATCTCCCGTCGGCGGCCGATCGTCTCCAGGTACTCGGCGGACAGCGCGGGCCCGGCGCCGGTTCGGCGCGCTTCCTGCACCAGGTCGGGCACGGGAGTCTTCCCCTCCCGCACAGACTGTGGATCGGTGCCGACGCACTTCTTGACCTCGGCTGCGACGAGCCCCTGGACGCCGTCCTTGATCTCGGCCCGGACGTCGAGCAGCATCTGACCCATGAGCTTCCGCTCGGCCCTCATGTCGGCGAGCACTTCGTGAGACTTCTGGATCGCCGCGTTGATCGCGGCGAACTCGCGGGCCAGGTCGGCGGCGCTCATCGGGCCCCCGTCCTCGGGTTTCGGCTGACGCCGCTCGGGCTAGTCGGAGGCGGCCCGTGCTCGGCGCAGCTAGGGGGCAAATCGAGTGCCCGCCGCAGAGTCTCACCAACGGTGTCATTCGATAGCACCAGAGCTGCCGCCGTTGCACCGGCCACGATGGCGGGCCACTCGACCTCCATGGCCGCCTCGAGCGCCGCGCGCATCACGGCTTCCTGTCCGGCGCCGAATTGCTGGCCGCGCCGGCCGAACCAGACCTTCAGCGCAGCCTGGACCGCCTCATCGCTGGTCACGGTTTCACCTCGTCCTCGGAGGTCACGAGAACCTCACGGAGGATGGCCATTCCGTCGTCCGTGTGCTGGGCCAGCCAGACGGCGGACCCGTAATCAGGGAATGCGAGCCTCAATCGGGCGAGGTTGCCCGGATCGGCTCTGGCCATCAGGGCGATCAGGTCGGTGATGAACGACCCGGCCGGGTAGCCTTCGTCGCCGAAGTGGTGCAGTACGTGGGCTGCGACGTGGGGCGGCACTGGCCGCTCTTCGGGCCTCACGCTTCCTCCCGGTAGATCCGCCGGCGCAGCAGGGCTTCGATCTTCTCGGCCAGCTCGACCCGGATCTCACGCTGAATCGCGTCGTCGATGTCGCCCCACCAGCCATCGAAACCGGAACGGCCTTCCAGATCTTCTAGGACGGCATCGACAATGACCCCGGCCCGACTCTTCACCGCCATCACGCTTCCTCCTCCGGCACGGCCGTCAGCAGGACGGCGGACAGCCCGTCCGCGACGGCCCTCAGCTCGTGCACCATCTCGGACAGCGAGAGCTTGGCCGAGTGGCCGACCACGCGGCGCGCGTACGCATTCCAGTGCGCCAGACCGGCTCGCAGCCGGGCGCATTCGATCGACATGAGCAGCCCGGCCGCGTTCTTGAGGGTGTCCTCATCGAGGCTGAGCATGCCTTCCTCGTCGAGCGTGCCGCGCGCCGTCCGGGCGAGGAACAGGGCACGCTGAGCTTCACGGATCACGCCTTCCTGCTCGCCGAGGCGGTCGGGCGGCCGGTGATCTTTAGATCGGTCATGCGGCGCCATCCTTCACGACGATATTCTCGAACTTCTTGTATGCGTCGATGTAGGTTTCGAGCTTGTCGCCGTTGTAGGTGACCTCGTAATACATGCCGTCCGGGAGCGTGGTGCTCACGAGGGCCTTCCAGTTCTGGAGCGTCTTGGCGAACCAGACGACGTAGACGTCATCGGCACTGAACGTCACGTGCGTGTCCGTCTTCTCCAGCCGGGACTTCGCATAGTCGAATACCCGAGTCCGGGCTAGCTTGAGCAGTGCCTGTTCTTCCATCACGTGAGCGTGATCCCTTCGTGGGGTGTGGACGTGCCGAGGTCGATGACGACGAGCCATAGTCGGCCCGGCTCACCCTTTTTCGCGTCATGGATGATTGGCTCGGTGCCGCTGTAGTGCTTCGTGTCGTCATCGATGCAGACGTGCGCGTCGACCAGGCCGTCGACGAGAGGCTTGAGCGCGCCGTGTAAATTCTGCGTGTCGCGGCGGCGGTTATCGCGCGGCTGGTAGTGCAGCACTGCCGTGAACCGGTCCAGGCGCGGGATGCCAGCGCGCAACGCGAGGCCCTGGGCGTGCTCGCGCCATGCCTTCACCTCCTTGCGGCGGGCGTGCATCGCGCCGAGGCTGATCGACGGAGAATCATTGAGGTTCAACGGTCTTGTGAACGCGAGCGGCAGCGTCCATTCGCGGGCGCTCACCGGGGCACCGCCTCATAGCCTAGATATCCCGGGTGCTGACGAACGCGATAGCGGCCCGGCGGCATCGGCCGACCGGCCAATGCCTGAATTTGACGGTGGATGACGCAGCCCCATAGGCCGCCCTGGTCCTCCTCGAGGCGCTCACGCAACGGGTGCAGGATCGTGAAATCGTGATCCGAGAAGTCGACGAGGTGCTCAGTCTCGGGATCAGCGAGGATTAGGGCGACGGCGTCCGGAGACGGGCAACCGATCAGGCTGCACGTGACGTGCCCCCCGAGACCTAGGAACAGTGTCTGGCCGCAGCCCATCGGGCAGAATCCCTCAACCCGGGCGCTCACCTCGTCGCGCCCAGGGCCTGAGCGGTCGGGCACGGCCACGAGGTCGGTTGGTCGCTGCTGCCGTAGCCGCAGCCGACGCACTCGGGAGTCTCGGTGATGTCGTAGTGGCTACGCTCGCAGACATCAACAAGCGACCGATGACACGGCCGGTGGATGTTCAGGGCGGCCGTGCGGAAGTCCCCCAACGTCCGAACCTCCACGTGAAGGTCCCGGCACTGCTGCTCGAAATCGATGTACGCAGGCGGCACGTCGGCGGGATCTGCGACCTGGCGAAGTGCCCAGACTGCGGCTTCCAGATCCCGGACACGGCGCGCGAGAACCTGCGTGAGGGTCGGCCCCTCGTGGATGATTCTCACGCTTCGCCCCCGGAATCATCGGTCTTGGGTGCCAGAGGCCCTAGGTCGAGTTCGTCGTCGCCCTCGACGACCTCGCAGAGACGGGAGGCTACCGCGCAGGCCTCACCTCCGGCGTCCGCGCCGTCCAGGTGCTGGCCCCAGCCGGGTTCGGTGGTCGGGTCGTACTCGTCGTCGGCCTCCGTGGACGCGGCGGGCTGGGCGGCCGGGGCGGCCTCGGTCTCGGGGCGGAATCCGGTGACCAGGTAGACGACGTGAGCCGAAAGGTTGTCAAGCACCGTCCGGCCTTCTTCGGCGGTCATCTCCGAACCCCGGGCGATCCGGCGGCCGAGGATGTGCCGGATCACGGCCAGCCGCCGTGCCGTCTGGCCGTCGCCGGTCACCTCCAGTTCGACGAACCGGCGGTTGATCTGGTCCCAGGTGCGCGGGTTCAGCGGCTCCGGATCGGGCGCCGTGACGGGCTTCGCTGTGGCCGCGTCGGCGGCGTCTGCTCGCGCGTCCTCAGCGGCAACCTCGGCGGGCGGGCGGAGCAGACCCGAGCCGGGGGGCGTAGCGGCTGGCTCCTCAGTGCCCCGGCGGCGGAAGAATTCCGCTGCCCGCTTATCCTCGGCAACCACCTCGGCGGCCGGCCCCACCCGCGCCCGGATCGCCGCGGCCGTGGTCGGGGCGGCAGTGGCCCGGATCGGTGCCTCTTCCTGCGGCTCCCGCGAGCGCTCATCCTGGATCTCCTCGTACGTGACCATTCCGCGTAGGACGTCAGGGAACACGGTCTTGCAGGCGATCGAGGATGCGCGGGCGTACAGCATGGTTTTCGGGTTGGTCGTGTACTTTTCGTTGCCGCCCGTCTTGTCCTTGCCCCATTCGTTCTTGCCCGCGTTCGGACCCTGGCTCTTCACGTACCCGGCCTGGATCGCGTCGTCCATGGTGAATGTGAACTGCTGCCATTCGCTTTCGCCACGGTGGCAAACTTCGACCGTGCACCGTTCGGCGGTCCGCTCGATCACCCGGTGCCCGTGGCCTTGACTCTTGACCAGGGCTACCATCTGTTCGGCGTACATCGACGGGCGGCCACCGATGACGAAGATCCCGTTGAGCGCCACCTCGGGCGCCAGGCCGAGGCCGAGGCCGTAGCGGACGACGAACCCGACGGTCTGCGCGGCGATCCGCCGGCGGATCAGGAACGATTCCTGATCCTCGTTGGGCAGCCGCAGCTTGGGGTTCTTGCCCGGGATGTTCCACAGCTTCGTGTCTCCAGGAAGCGGCCAGAACGAATCGGGGCACGCCGGAGTATCGACGATGTAATCGGCGCCCTGCATGGCGACGTCGAGGCCGGACACCCAGGCGTGGACGGCGGCGGTGACTGCGTCGGACTGCGTCGGCAGCGTGCCTTGGTTCCGGATCGCCAATTGGCCCTCATGGTTCACGATTTCGAGCGTCATTCGATCATCGCAATCTGTCGGTGGGTCCACGGCGGTAGCGGCGCAGACTGAACTTCGGTGGAGTAGCCGGGCCATTCGCCTGATTCCTGGCAGGCGATCCAGACGTCGAGGGCTTCTTCGTTGCGGGCGCGGCCCTGGTCGAGGTCGTCGGGCTGGAGCTCGAAAACGAGCGGCAGGTGCGGTGGGTTGACGTCGACGAAAACGAATAGGAACGCGGGCGGTTCGCCGGTGAGATGCTCGACGGCGGTCGTGTAGAACGCGGCTTGCTGGTAGTACCGCAGGTTGCCGATCTGTTTCACCACCGATTCGAGCGACGAACCAGAGATGGTTTTCAGGTCGACGATTAGTGGCTTCCATGGTGGCGCGATGGATAGCCAGTCGAGCATGGCCCGGCACCAGGCACCGGTCCGTTCGTCCCGCCAGAAGATCGAGCGTTCCGGCAGGCCCGTGCCGGGGGCGAAGAGCGGCCCGGCGGTCGGGTGCTGTCTGATCGCCTCGGCCATCCGGACGGCGCGGGCGAAGTCCTTCGGTTTCAGCGGGATCTGGCCGTTCGCCCGCGCGTGCTCGACCTTCGCCTTGATGATCTCGGTGTTCCACTTCTCGTGGTTGATGACTTCGACCTGCGGACCCTTGCCGAGCACCATTTTGTGTACGGCGGAACCGAATTCGAAGTCGTCGCGAATCGCCGGGTGCTCTCGCTTCCACTTGGCGATCGCCGGACACGACGGCGGCAGCAGCATCTTCGCCGTGCTGCTCGACAGCGACCCGCCGGGCACCGGATCGCTGTGGTAGATGTCCTCAGGGATGTCATACAGCCCCGGCTCGGTGATGATCATCGGCTCGCCCTCGCGTCCTCGAATTGGCCGGCCGATCGGAGTTCGGGGACCGGGCGCTGATTCAGATCGGCATCCATGATCTTCTGGGCTGTGGCAACGAAGATCCGACCCATCAATCCCCGGCTCAGGCGCGAGATCGCATCGGCGCCCGTGCCGGCCGCGCGGCCGATTTCGCGGCACGTCCAGCCGTCGGCGAGAGCTTCCCGGATTTTCCGCACGGCCGGTACGGGGCTGACGAAACACCGGGAGTCGCCATGGATCACGCCACGGCTACGGCGTTTCATGCTGAGCCGTTCACCGTCGGTGCGTCCGCCCCAGATCCCATGATCCGCGTTGATGTCCACGGCGAACCGTAGGCATTCCTTGGCCACCTCGCAGCGGTGGCAGACCGCCACGGCGTCCGCAATCTGGGCATCCGGTGAGTGCCCGGCCTCCCCGATCGGGAAGAACAGCTCGGGGTCCTGATCGAGGCATGCGGCCCGCTCGCGCCAGTCGCCCATCAGCAGCCGCCCGTGTAGCAGACCGCGATGGGATCCGGTGTGGTCAGCGAGCCCGCGTCGGACGACAGGACCTTCCCGATGCCGACCAGCATGATGGCGCTCACCAGGATGATGGTGAGTAGATTCGCGACCAGCACGGCCAGCATGATCCGCAGAAACGGTGTCCCGCCAGGCCGCTGGACGAGGATCCGCTCGGGCCGCGCATGCCGGGCCAGGGTCGGCGCCAGTTCGGGGGGCGCTCCGGACTGGATGCCCTTGAAGAAGTTGTCGAAGTCGCTCACGTCGTCTCCCACGCGGTCACCGCCCCATTCGCCAAGGGATCGGCGTGCCGGACGGATGGTGGACGACCGGCCGGTAGGGCGGCGGCGGGTCGACGTCGTCAGCCGACAGCACGGAGATCTGCCCGGAGATGCGCAGCAGGGATCCCCTGAGGTCCTCCAGCGCGGTTGCGGCGGCGGCCAGCTCGGTTTGCAACTGAGCGATCTGGGTAACGGAGATCATGACGCCACCAGGTCCAGTTCCTCGCCGGACATCAGCAACGTGGTCGCCGCGATCTCCGCGCGCTGGTCGAAGTCCGCCGCGCACCCGTCGAGGCTCTCGGTGAGCTGGTGTAGTCGCCGCGTGATCCGGCGCACCTCCAGTTCGGCCGGCGACACTGCGGCGTGGGGGCGGATCACCATCGTGTGGGTGCCGATGCCGAGGGCGATCTCAGCGTGGGTGCGTTGCGGCCAGATGAGACTCATGGTTTCTCCGTTCGTGGTGGGAGGATGCGGGAGTCCCGCACCGCGGCTCTCTACGGGTGAGCCGCGGTGCGGGCGTGGTGGGCGGCCGGTCCGAGGTCGGGGTTCGGCGCTCGTTAACCGGCCGCCAGTTCGGTGGGGATGTACCGGAACCAGCGTTTGACGATCGTGTTGAATCGCCACTGCCAGCCGCAGGACAGGCAGGAGTAGGTCAGGCGCCGGCCGTCGCGCGGCGGCAGGGCGCACACGTGGCCGCTCATTGCTGGACGCTGCCGACCTGGTCGCTGTCGGCCCAGCCGAACAGCAGCCACAGCAGGATGCCGAGGATGGCCACGCCGATGGGCGCCCAGATCAGGACGCGGACCAGCGCGTAATACGACTCGGTGATCGTGACCGTTGTCGTGCGCCGGGCGGTCACGACGGGGTCTCGACCGGCGCCGCGTTGTGCTCGATCCAGACGACCTCGACGGGCAGGTCGTGGCGCTTGCCGCCCCAGCGGTGCTGGATGGTGCCCTGGTACGGCTTGGTCTTGTATTCGGTGAGACCGAGCTTTTCGGCGAGCCTGTAGCCGTCGACAACGGTGGTGGCGTTGCCGCCGAGGTGGACGCTGACTTCGCGTCCGCTGTAGGAGTCCCATCCGATGTTCAGGGTCGCGTCGAGACGCGGGTCAAGCTGCTCGGTGATCATCAGCAGGTTGACGGCGGCGAGGTAGATGCTGGCCGCGTAGTCGGGCCCGGCTGGCGCCTCCGGCTCGGGGACCACGAGCGTGCTGTTGGCGAGCAGCTCATCCCGGGCGCGACCGAGAACGGCCTTGATCGCGTGGGCGTTTTCGTCGATCGTCTCCGGGGCCGGGGCGGGCTCGACGAGGGTGAGCAGGTGCAGCTCTTCGACGTAGTACACGACGGCCACGGTTTCGCCGTCGAAGACGACTTCGAGCGTGACCGCGTCGGTCGAGTAGGGCTGGACGGTGCCGATCGTCGAAGGGTGCGCAGGAGGGCAGCAGGCGTCCGAGCAGGTCTTCATGGACACCCGGTCGCCGGGCTTGAACAGGTTGCGTCGCAGGTCGGGGGTCGTCGCGGTCATGGTCACCACTCCGGGGTTTCGTCGGGGTTGTACTGGGGAGCCCGTGAGGGCTCGGTGAGCCACAGGTCCCGGACGGATCCGGCCTGGACTTTGTCTGCGCGGCAGCCGAACCACGGGTCTTCGGCTTCCGGGCCGTAGGGGTCGACCAGGCGGCGGCCGACGTAGTGCGCTGCGGCGACGTACAGGTTCTCGAGCCAGGCCCGCCGGGGCGGCCGAGCGGCTGCCTCGAGCTCGTACGCCTCCAGCGGGTCGAGGTCGCAATCGCCGTCGGCGTAGTCGTGTAGTTCGTACGCCGGCGTCTCGGCCCGGGTCAGTGCCCGCCACCCGGCGTAGCCGACGCCGGTGATGAGGCTGAGGGTGAGCAGGGTGAAGCCGTTGGGCGTGGCCGTGACCGGCCACTTGGGGAGGTGGGACATGAGGTAGCTCCCGTGGCCGGATGCGGTGGCGACGAGCAGCAGCACGCCACCCAGGAGGGCGGGCAGGACGAGGGAGAGAGCGGCGTGACCGTGGTCGGCCGGGCCGTCCTTGCGGTGACGGGGCTCCTTGCGGTGACGCGGCTGGCGGCTCACGAGGCGGCCGCCGTCTCGTCCACGAGAACGGAGATGGGCACACCAAGGCGGGCGGCGATGATCTGCAGCTCACCGATTCGCCACTCGATGTCGCCGCGCATGCGTTTGGTGATCGCTGACGGGTGGTAGCCGAGTAGCTCGGCTACCGCTTTCTGATCCATACCGGCCCGGGCCATCTCGGCGCGGAGTGCCGGATGCGGCACTGGGTTTCCCATAGGGAAATTTCTAGCACAGGTCTCTGGTTTCCCACAAGGAAAATCGCCGAGCGATCTTCGGTGAAGATGGCGAGCTTGCACTGTGGCACCGTTTGGTGAAAAGGTTGCCTACAGGTTGTGCCTGATTTCTCTAGCGCGCGATCGTCGCTCGTCAGCTTCTACCGAAGCGGCCGACCCCCGGCAGGGGGGTTGGCCGCTTCGGTTTTGACCGCGACGACGAAGGGGTGACCTCGGCACCCGTGCCGAGGCAGCCGCCGCGGTGGACTCAGGACCGGTCGACCTGCGGGCGGGCGCGGTGGCTCCAATGCGGCAGGAACGGGATCACGGTCAGCGGCTCGGACACATACAGCTCCCACGGGACGCGGGCAGCCCAGGCCTCGGCGAGAACGCTGCGCATGAGGCGGGTGTGCAAGTGATCCGGCAGGACCAGCGCCCGGCCGTCGACCACGGCCACGTACGCGCGATCGGCCGGCAGCTCGAGAATCATGCCGTCCGCCGGCCCACCGATCGCCCTGCCTGTGGTCATGAGCGCCTCCGCGTGTTGGAGGATCCCGCCCGGGTGGGAGCTACGAGAGTCGCCACTTCCGGGCGGGACCGCTGGCACCGGAACCGAGCGTTACCGCTCTGCTCCGATTAGCGAACACCTTGCCACCGTCAGGTTGCATCCGTCCATAGAACGATGCAAGAAGCTCTAAATACACGGCACGGTGCAACCGTGTCCTCGACCCTCGCAGCCGCCCTCACGCAGGCTATCCGCGCCGAGCGCGCCGCGGTGAACATCACGCAGGCCGAACTCGGCGAGCGCCTCGGCTGGTCCCGGCAGATGATCGCCAAGCTGGAGGCGGGCGATCGGGTCTCTCACCTCTCGGCGAGCGCTCTTGCCCCCGAGCTACATGACGCGCCCGTGGTGATCAACCCACGGACAGCCCGCGTTCCAGTCAGGGCGATCACTCCCACGGTGCGAACCGCTGGTCAGCTTACGCCCCGAATAGCCGCTTGTACTCGGCGAACGATTTCGGGTTGTCCGCGAGCGTGTGATCCAGGCCGCCGGTGCCCGCCTGGTCGAAGGTGTTCCACCACGCGGCGTTCGCCGCATTGGCCTTGAGTGTCGCGGCCAGGAAACCCCAGTAAGCCGGGTTGTCACCGCCGAAGGCCGAGCCGCTGCCGTGGGTGTTGCCGCATTCGTCGAGTGACCACTGAATGCCTTGCGAGGCAGCGAATGTCGCGGCGCCCGTCATGGACAGAGTCTGGGCCTGCTTGCTGTACCAGGTGGCCTGGGTGAAGGACGGCGGGTACTGGTCGTACTGGTCGATGCCGATGACGTCGATGTACTCCGCACCGGGGAATACGTCGGCCCAGGTCTTGCCGGTAACGCTGGGCTGGTTGGCGCACAGGTCGAAGCGGACGTTGGTCGCACCGCCCGCGCGCACGTTCGTGACGAAGTGCTGCAGCGCGAGCTTCAGCCCGGGGTTCGCGGCCGACCATTTGAACCAGTCGCCGTTGAACTCCCAGTCGACGCGCAGGACGTGGTTCGCGACGTCCAGGCCGGAGGACTTCAGCCACGCCCCGAACGACCGCTGCTCGGCCGCGTAGGCGTCGTTCGCGCCCTTGCCGTTCATCGCCGCGCCCTCGGACTCCGGGGCGTGCGGAAGTGAGGTGACGACCAGCAGGCCGGCGTCGAGCATGGCCTTCGTGTCGCCCCAGCCGGTGCGGAAGGCATCCCACGAGTTACGGGCGGTGAACCACAAGTCGCCGTCGTAGGCGCGGCCCCGGGCAGTGGCCGCGGTCTTCAGGTCGGCGCTCGAGGGCGCTCCGCCGGCGAACCGGATCGAGTTGAATCCGAGCCCGGACTTGCCGACCAGGGCGACACGCCCCTTGCTCGGCGGGGTGATGACCGGCGGCGGATCGACGATCACGGGGGGGACCTCGATAGAGCCGTCCGTCTCGGTGACCCAGGTCTTGCCGGCGTCGAGCGAGTACTGCACCCGGATGAGCAGGGTGATGAGGGCGTCGGCCATGGCTATTCCTTCGGCGTGTTGGCGGGGGAGGCGTAGACGGCGATACCGGCGGTGACGGCCGCCCCGGCGATCTGCCCGTATTCTTCGGGGGTAAGGCCGCCGGACCAGTTCTTGACGGCCATGGCTATAGCGGCGGCCACGGCGGCGACGATCGCTTTGCGCATGAAACTCATGGCGGGTCTTCCTTTTTGAGATCGTTGAGCTTGATGATCTTTTCGGATGATTCGATGTGGGCGTCGAGCTTCCGATCGAGCATGTCGAATTTGCCGTCGATGCGTGAGACCAGCGTGAACAGCGCGGTGAAGTTGGCATCCTGGCGGGCGACGAACCCATTGCCGACGGTGTGGGTGTTCTCGGCCGCCATTTTAGCGTTGTCGGCGGCATCGCTCGCAGCGGTCGAGGCGTCGTCGATGGCTGTGGCGGCCTTGCCGATGGCTGTCGCAGTGTTGTCGACCTTCTTCCTGGTGCGGATCGCTTCACGCAGCAGACCGGCGACGCCGAGGAGGATCGTGGTGAAGAACGCCCACGCGGGCGCCGAGATTCCGCCGTCCTTCACCAGGTCGGAGAATGCTGCGTGCATCATGTGGTCGGTTTCGGACCGGCGTCAGCCTCCAGCTTCGCGAGCCGCTCCTCGAGTCCGGCGATTGCCGTCTGAACCCGGGCCAGGCCCGGGCCGCCCCACAGCAGCAGGAACTCGACGTCGACCGCCTGGCCACTCTGGTGCGGGACGGCGCCGGGTGCGGCGGACATCGCACGGGCCGCGGCGTCCCCCAGTTCGACGGGATCACTGAGTTGCATGTCGGGCTCCTTCGGGACGGTGGTGGCATGCAGGGTGACGGCGCCGACGCGGCGCCGGAAATCGGGCATGCTGAACGACGGGTCAGTCTTCCGGCCGGGCGGTGCGCAGGTCTCCTTGTGCCCGCGGACCTCCGACACGCCGAACCCGTAGTGCTCGGCCAGGACGCGGCACCCGCGGGCATACGCGGTCATCTGGGCCGCAGGCCAGTCACCGGACCAACCGTCACCGGCGGCGAGCGCCTCGATCCCGATCCGGTGCTCGTTCGTGAACCGCGGCGAACTGGACTCACCGGCGTGATAGCAGAGGCCGGCGGCGACGATGTAGAAGACGCCCTCCCGGTTCAGGTAGAGGTGGGCCAGCGGACCAGCCAGTGGCGGATCCGTGCGGCCATGCTGCACGGTGCTCAGGCCGAGGGTGACGCCGGTGCCCCGGCCGCTGGCCGTGTGGTGGCAGGTGACGCCGAGGACGTCAGTCATCGGGCCGTGGCCCCGGGTCTTCCAGCCTTCGAGTTCCTTGACAGATAGTCCGCCGGAGCGGAGCGCATCGGCCAGACCGGTCAGCATCATCAGGGCAGACTGTTATCTCCTTTTAGCTTGTGGCTATCCAACGGGCTTGGCAGAAGGTGGTGAATGGACCACCCGTGGCCAGGCGTGCGGCGGTGCTGGTCTGAGTGAGGAAAGCCTCGTGATAATCCCCGGCGTTCATGAACTGAATATAGTGGAAGTTCACGATCCGGAACGATCCGCCGGAGGTGAACGGCAGGTTCGATGGAAGGATCGAGGATCCGCCACCGCTGGATCCTCCCGCGTTCAGCCGGATATCGAGATCCAGCTGTGTGTATGTGGTCGAGGCCATCCGGATAAACCAATGGAACTCATACAGCCCGGCGGTAGTCGCCGTAATTCGGCTGGTGTTGGAGGACGTCGAATGCATCGCGTCCGTGTCGTAATTCTCTGAATTGAATGTGACCAGAGTCGTCACGGTATCCGCGAAGCTGAGGTTCGTGCTGTTCCAGGCGTGCACCCTCGGGTGAGCCGTCATCAGGAACAGCAGCGCGTCGCGTACGCCAAGGTCCCAGTCGGCAGCGGTCAGCTTGAAACCACTCGTGGCGTCATATGGTGTCGGAACCGTGACCATGTCGTCCTCTCATCCGAAAGTCATTGCGTGCCAGAGATCTACGGTCTCGCCCGCGATGTGGGTATCGCGCGGCACGGTGGGTGCGACTCCCCGGGCAGTCACCGTGGCTGTCTGCGGGCTCGTCGCACCGCCAACGCCGGAGACGGTGATCCGTTCGCCGTTCCAGTCCAGGTCCATCGGGAATTGGGCGCCACTGTTGGTCAGTGGGCTCGTCGAGGTGATGATGACCGTGCCCGTGGCGACGGTGCCGATACAGGTCCCGCCGGTGACCGTGGCCGTGGGCGGTAGGGCGAACCGGCCGTATTCGGCATCGTCGAAGATCGCGGACGGCGGATCGTCCGCCGGATCGGTGTCGAAGACGAACTGAGCGGACTGCGCATCGGCGGAATACGTTTCGCTCCAGCCGGACGCGAAAACGTCCATATAGCTGAAGCCGAGAACGCCGACCGGCAGGTTGTAGACGCGCACCCGGTCGCCGGGAATCAGGCCCATGATGCTGGACACCTTGTCCGTGGCGGTCAGGGTGGCGTCCAGGCCGAACGAGCTCATGCGGGTCTTGCCACCCGAGGCGATGACCCAGGCGGCCGCCGAGCGGGCTACCGAGATGCTGCCCGCGGCAGTGCTCAGCGACGGGCCGTCCAGCCGGATCCCCGTCAGCGCCTCCGTCGCGGTATCGATCACGACGACTGAGCCGGATGGAGATGTCCCGGTCACCCGCGTGGGCCGCTCGGTCCGCTCGCCCTGCCAGCCACCGGCCGGCACGTGCAGGTCCGCCTCGGCATCCAGGAACAGGGCAACGGACGTTGACCTGGTCTGGCTGGCCGGCAGCCACTGGCGGCGCCCGTCGGGTCTGGTGAGTATCTTGCCCCCGATCGTCCGGGCATAGAGCGCGAAGGCGTCCAGGACGGTGGTCACCCCGCCGGGATAGCTGATCGGGGTGTGATCGGTGGTCGAGGTTCCCAGGCCGCCCCCGACCGCCGCGTCGACACCCGTGGTCCGCAGTCGCAGGGCATCGACGACGCTGTCACAGGTGAAGGTCAGGCCGGCGGCGGACACGTCGGAGTAGGACGTCCCGAACCCGTTGCCGTACTGGATCCAGAATGAGCTGATGTCGCCTTGAAAGCTGTTGGTCTGGTTGCCGATTGACTTCTGATTCCCTCGGGCGCCGACGACGATGTAGGCGACTCCGGTGCTCGGGTCGTTGGGCCACGGTGGCGCATATCCGGCAACGAACTTGTCCGGGATCGACTTGTCCCGGATCGCCATCAGAGACCCGGGAGACCCGGCGTCATCGAAGAAGTGGCATGAGACCCAGTGCCAGCTTTCGTCACGGGGATAGCCGGTGGTGTAGAACGTCCTGGGGACGCCGTTGGTATCCAGGATCTGCCATTGCAGGAAAGGTGGTGCAGCAGTGACAGATACGGTAAGGCGCCATTTGATGACGCCGGTCACGTCGTACGCGACGAGGACATCGTCGTTGGCGAGCGCCGGATCGACGTTGAGTTTGTACCAGGCTGCTACGCGCCCGATGCGCTGACCGGCGCGCACCGGGATGAGGATGATCGGCGACGGCGATTGCGCGTCGCCGCGGCTGAAGCTGGCGACTCCGTCCACGAGGATCGTGCCGTCCGGCTGGCCGAGCGACATCTGACCCGTCCCACCCTTGGCCGGGATCACCGTGGCCGCCAAAAGGTTTGCATCGCTCGCGTATCCGCGCAGCGATACGGAGTCCGACTGCTCGTCGAACGGCCAGTAGTCGGACAGCGTGGCCGAATTGTCCTCAAGGATTCGCTCGCCATACTCCGACAGCATGACCCGGCGGGCATACCTGCTCAGGATGCACGATGCCGTAACGGTCACGATCGCCTCGGACGGCGAACCGCCACCGGCGTCCGGCTGCCACGTGTCCGTCCAGCCCCAGAACCGGACCGAGGTCGCCGTGCTCGCGGTGACGACGCGCAGCTGATCGCCCGTCGAAATGGTGCTCGCGGCTGGCCGGTCGAGCGTGATATTCGTGAAGCCGAACGCGCTGGGCACGGCGACGACAGTGAAGAGCGAGTCTTCCTTGAGGACGCCCCCGCCGTCGTAGAGGCGCACGAGGGAGCTCAGCGGGACGTCGGCGGCGTCGGCGTTCGTGGCGACCAGGTAGACGGTGCTGGTCGAGCTGACGGCTGTCGCGGTCGCGCCGGTCAGCGTGTAGCTCGGCCACCTGGCGGTGAGCCGGATCATCCTGTCGCGTGTGACATTCGGGTAGTAGGCGCCCGCCGGTGAGTCGGGGGAGTACGGCGAGTAGCCGCCCGAGAGGTCGGGATCGTTGAATAGCACCGCGCTGAGCGTGGTTGGCTGCGCCGGCGAATCCGGCGTGGGCCGGGGCCGGATCACGACGGCTGACTTCACCGTGTTCGAGACATCAACGTACGCCCCGCCGGGAACGAACTGGATCTCGAGCTTGCCTGTGATGGGGATGCTCATGAGGAGACCAGCCGCCGGGGGATCTTCGCGGAACCGGCGGGCACCTTGCGCAAGGCGGTGATGACCGCGTCGGCCAGGTGCTGGTCGCCGACGCCGGACACGTTGAGGGTGATGTAGGTGTCTCCGCCGCCCGCCCAGGTTCGGCCGCCGGCCTTGTTGGGGATGATCGTGCCGGTCGGGTGGTCGCCCGGCATGAGGACCTCGGGCCCGTTCTCACCGACGAGGTACGGTTCATCTCTGTTGACCGGGCCACCGGCGGCCTTCTTCTTGAGGACGCCGAGGCCGTTGCCGTATGTGCCTGGCCCGGACCCGGTTTTGTAGATGCTGCTGTACGTCGTGACGATGCCGATATTCGTCGTCTTCTTCGTCGGCAACTTATTGATCGCGGTCCGTAGGTTGTCCACCTGGGCCTTGGCGAACTTTGCCGCGGTCGCGGCCGCCCGGAATGGCGCGCCCATCGGCCCGGGGAGCTTCCCCATCACCGCGAAAATCTTCGCAAATGCGCCGAGCGTGTCGGAGACAAAATTCAGGATGATGTTCGACGCAGCCTTGAAAACCGTGTTGAAGATGATGCGGAATTTTTCGGAATGGGTATAGGCCAACACAATGCCAGCGACAAGCAAACCAATCGCTATTACGACTAATGAAATTGGATTGGCGTTCAGTGCCACGTCGAGCGCCACCTGTGCGGCTTTCCAGGCGTTCGTCACGACGATGACCGTCTTGATGGTGCCGACGAACACCAGCACGAACTCGGCGACCTTCTGGAAGGTCGGATCCTTGAGCAGGGTGATGAAGTTCCCCACTGTGGTCTTCGCGGTGTTGAACGCGTCGCGGATCCGCAGAGCGGCAGTCTCGATGCCGGTCGCGGTATCCTGTTGAGTCATCCCAGTTTTCAGGGTTGAGAAGAACTCGGTGGCGATCGCCTGGGCCTTGGCGGCCGCAGGCGGGAACTTCTCGTTGAACCACTTCGCCAGGCTTGTCACGGCAGGGAGCAGCACCTGACCGATCGCGCGCCCAGCATCGCCCAGGGAATCCTTCACCCTGAGCATCTCACCGGCGAAACCCTGGCCTGCCGCCTTGGCGTTTCCTCCATATTCCTTATTCAGCTCACCGAGGATCACCTTCTGCGCACCGGCCGTGTCGCCGGTCTTCACCATGGACGCAATGACTTTCTTCTGCTGGTCTGTGAACTGAACACCGACGCGGCCGAGCGCCGACAGTCCCTTGATCGGATCGTTCAGCGCCTTGCCGACGAGAACCGAAGCACCCTGAAGATCTCCGTGCATGGCAACGGATAGGTCCAGAGTCGATTTGGTGGCCTCATCGAAAATCCGATTCTTGCCGACATTCTTGATATTCGTGAACGTGGCGAGAACGTTCTGGGAATGGATGATCAATTCTTCATCCACGCCGGACATGGTTTCCAGGCTGGACGCAAGATTCTTCACGCCCGCGACGGAGATATGTGCCGCATTGCCGGTCGATTTGATGACCTGAGCGGTTTGGTTGACCACCTGCTGATAGCTGGCCGCATCCTTCACGCCCTGGACGAGGAACGCACCCAGGGCGACGATATCGCCGCCTGCCGCGAGCGTGCCGGCCTTCATCGCCGTCCCGATTCCCTTGCCGACCTTCCCGAAGATCCCACCGTTCTTCGTGGCCGACTTACCGGCCTTGTCGAGGCTGGAGCTCAGGGACTTGTCCCGGCCGATGAGCTCCATCGTGATCGTGCGATCAGACACTCTTCGCCTCCCGCTCTGCCTGGTCGGCTTCCTTGTTGCGTCGGTCGATCAGGTCGCAGGCCTGACGGATGTGCTCCGGGAGGGCGTGCTGTAGCTCCCACGGCGGGGTGTGCAGGTGCTCCCAGATCGCCATGCCGTACCGCTCGATCAGGTCGTCGAGATCTCCGGGGTCGGCTCGGTAGGGTCCGGCGTAGCCCCGCCGTCCTCCGGTTCTTCGTGCATCGGATAGGTCACCGGCAGGTTGCATTCGGCGCAGTTGCCGTTGCGGTCCAGCGCCTCGACCGGATGCACGACGATCTCAAAATCGCCCTGGGTCAGCCGCTCCCAGGCCGACGGCGGGATCAACGTGTGATCGTGGCGGCGGATCTGCAGGAAGAACGCGAGCATCGTCGTCTCGGCACCGTCGAGGTCGTCGATAGAAGCGATCTTCAGCACCCGCCGGGCCCACGCGCGCTCACCGATCGTGAAGTGAGCCATGATCCCTTGCGGGTTCGGCGGAGTCGCGAACTCGCGGCCCTGGTACGTGAAACGCATTGTCAGCCTTTCTCTTCGAGCTTGCGGGCGATGTCGTCGACCAGCGCGAGGAACGCCTTCCGAACCTCGGGCGCCATCTCGTCGAGTGCCCGGTAGGCGAACCCCGGCGTGACGTTCGTCGTGTACCAGTGGTCCTTGTCGCCGAACAGTGGGTGCCGGACCTTGCCAGCGTTGATGGCGGCAACGTCAGATGAGCCCTTGAACTTCGTCTTGAACCGGACTCCGAGGTTCTTGCCTGAAAGACGCACCTGGGTCTGAGTCTTGGCGTTCTTGGCCACCCAGACGTTGAGGCCGCCCCTCTTCGGCAGGTCGGAGAGAGCGTGCTTGCGGATGTTCTCCTTGACCGGCTTCCCGATCGCCTGGCCGGTTTTCATGAACTCCTTACGGAGCTCCTTATCTCCGGCGGCCTTCAGGTCGCGGCCGAGCTGGGCGAGCTGCTCGACACCCTGAATCCGGATCTCGAAATTGTCAGGCATCGCTCGGCGGCTTGGTGTCGCACGCCACGGCGGCATTGCTCCATATCATTGCTTCCTGGACCGCTGTCAGCGCGAGACTGCGATGCCGCCCGGGCGGCACATTGTCAAGGATCCAATGCCCGAGACTGAGGTGCAGCGTGCGCACCTGGTCGTGCTTCTCGGCGATGGCGGGTGTGGCCGGCGGGTGATAGCTCAGCCGGTTCTGCAGATCGTCGTGTTCAGCCTGGGTCGCGGTCACAGCGCGGCGTCCGAGGTGCGGGTGACGATGTAGAACGCCGCGCCGGAAGTCGGCTTCTTGATGCTGAATTCGTAATCGATGGTGGGCGTGTCGGCGGACGGGTTGGGCCGGTCCGTGCTGGTGATCTTGCATGCCGGGAACACCAGCTGGATCGTCGCGAAGCCCGTGCTGAGCGCCTGATCGGAGGTGGCCGTGATCGTCACCGGCAGCGTGGTGTTTGCGCTCAGGGCGCTGTCGTAGGTGATCGCGTTGTACTCGGTGGACAGCTTCACGGTGCTGGTCCTCTTGGCGACGCGCGGCTGGTTGCGGGAACCGAAAACCCATCGGGCGTCATCGATCTTGTTGTCAAGGTTCCAGTCGAACGACTTGACATCCGAGACCACCGTGCCGGTCACGGCCAGCGCCGTGGTCGTCGGCACCGTCAGCGAGCCACCGATCGTGCAGGCGATCTGCCCATAGTGGAACGGCGCGAGCAGGCCCGCCGGGTACGATGCGGTTGCGAGTGCCGTTCCCTCGGTACGGGCTTTCGCGTCCCAGTCGGTGGTCATCGTCATGACGCCACCGGCGTCGCACTTCATCTCCAGCTTGCCGAAAGTGACACCGAGGTAGGTGTAGACGTCGACGGTTCCGCTCGCATCGCTGCGCACCACACCGTACTGATGCGTCTGCGACGGCAGCAGACCATCGGTCATCGCCGAGGTGAACAAGTGCTGATAGGTGGTGCCACCGACCAGTGTGGCGACACCGGTATCGCACAAGCCGTTGATCAGCAGGCCCATACCCTTCGTCTGCACGTCCAGGCCGACCGTGCCGGAACCCTGGCCGATGACGATGACCATGCGGTCAGCACGCTCGAAAGCCCCATCGCCGACCTGCATCCCGGAGCCCTGAATGGGTTTCGGATCCCACTGATGTTTGGAGTTGCTGATGTCCCACTCGTACGTGCGCGTGGGTGTGACGCCGGTCCCGTAGACGGACTCGAGGCCGAGGTTGTACTGGTGATCCAGGGGGCCGGCCATGATCAGACCTCCGTGGTGTCAGCGGGAGTCTCGGCGAGCTCCCAGTTGGTGATCTGAGCGAGCAGCCCGTAGCCCAGGTCGGTGTCGGACGGGCCGCGTCCTGCCGTCTCCGGGTCGACGTCGACGACCTCACCGGCGGCGGCGGTGAACTTGGCGCCCGTGTAAAGGTCGACGACATCGACGGCGCCAATAGGGTTGATGTTGCGGACTCGTACGAACGTGGCCATTGAAATCCTTTCTACGGCAGACGGAACCGGGCCTGAACCCGGACATCGAATTCGAGCGACGCGGACAAGGCGCCATTCGTGTCGCTGGCCTGCGCTTCGGTAAACGCGAAATTCCCAGCGACGTAGGCGATGACGACGCCGGTGACGCCGAGGTTCTCGCCCGACACCGACCGGACGGCGAGCTCAGCGGCGTTGTACAGGGTCCACAGCCGGTCCTCGACGGCGCCCTGCTGGTCGACTGTGCCCTGCTGGGTGACCGACAGGACGCACGTGACGTCGTACCGCTCCTCCATCTGCCGGGTCGGGCCCAGCGTGATCGGCTCAGAAGCGCCCTTGACGTCGCCGACGGACAGACGCTCACCGGGAGAGAGGGTCACCCGGCGGCCGAGCCGGACGCCGTCCACAAGGTGACCAGTGCCAGGCGGACCGGCTGGACGGTGCTCACGCGATCGCCGCCGGGGTCAGCGACCGGTACGCGGCCAGCTCCAGCGGCGTGAGCACGCCGGTGGCGGCGACGATCTCGGCGCCGATGTCGTCGAGGGACGGGTGCGGCATCTGCTGGGAGCCCTGCCACATGCGCTGGATCCCGTTGAGGCATACCTTCCGGGCGACCCGGGGCGGGTTGGTGTATCCGGCGACCTCGGTAACGACGATGTTCGCGCGGCCGTACATCCAGGGACGCTGCGCCAGAGTTGTTCCCCGGCAGAGAATCCAGCCATCCGGGTCAAGGAAGTAATCGTTCGTCGTCAGGGTGATGCCGTTCTCAACCACCGTCGTGATCGAGATGACCGGCACCGACCTCAGGGGCAGATCCCAGCGGCGGCAGCCTGAATATGTCTCGGTCACGACGGTCGGCACGATGGTGGCCCCGAGGTCGGACTCAACCGCTTCGGAGGCGACCAGGCACAGCCAGCGCAGGTATTCCAGGTCGGGCGCGCTGGTGATGAGGCTGTTCGCCTTCAGATGAGCGAGCGCCTCGGCCACCGACACCATCGCCGGGGCAGTCGCATCCTCCACGGTGAAGACGTCCCGGACGGTGACCGTCTGGCCGGCGACGATCGCCGTCCAGACGTCGCGATGCAGGCCTGTGGCGACGGTGGGATAAGCCACGTAATACTCGCCGGCCGTGCCGTGCTGGACGGACGGCGAGATCCCGGCCGTGAGGCCGGGCAGTGTGACCGCCCAGGTGGGCGTGCTGTCGGCGTCGACAGCCACGCCGGCGGAGTTGGTGAGGTTCAGAGATCGGGTGGTCTGCTTGCCGAGGTCGATCACGTGTCACCTCCGGGTTCAGCGTTCGGGCCGGTGCGGGTGCCGGGCTCGGCATCGGGACCGCGGTGGGTACCCGGTTCGGGTGCGGCCGATGCGCGGGTGCCGGGCTCGGCGCTCGAGGTGGTCCGGGTACCGGGCTCCGCCGCCGGGCCGGTGCGGGTACCGGGCTCGGCGCGGCCGGGCTTCGGGACGAATGGGTTGCCCAGGCCGATCCATTTGCCGGGGAAGACCTTGCCGCGGCGAGCCAGTACTCCCCACCGTGAGTTCCTTCGCGCCCGCTGGGGAACCCACGGTGGGGGGACTTGCGGCGGCACCGGTGTGATGGGTGGACGCCGCGGTAGCCGAAGCCGCCCCGGCTTCGGTGCTGGCCGCGCTGCGATCGGCGCGGCCTGGTCGATGGGTGGTGCGGTCGGCCGAGCCCGGCGCAGGGTCCGGATGATCCGACGTGATGCGGTCTGAACCCAGGGCGATTGAGCCTGGCCCGGAACCGTGACGGCAGGTGCGCGGCGGCGGACCGGCAGCGCCGCGCGCCGCGCTCGAGTGGCCGGCACCGGGGTGGCCTGGTCGAGCGGTGGGGTCACGTCGCCGCGGGTGCGGCGGGTGAGTGGCAGTCCGGCCCGCCGAGACCGGGGCAGGGATGGCGGGCCGGACTGGTCGAGGGGCGGTGTGACGTCGCCACGGGTACGGCGCGCGAGCAGGGCCGCTCGAGCGCGACGCGCGGTCTGCGGGATGAACGCCGGCGGGAAGACCTGCGGCGGGACCGGCATGGAGGTGGTCGGGATCCGCCGGCGCATTCCTCGCAGCGCCCGCAAGGTGACGGGCGCTGGTGGGTAGGCGGGCGGCGGGATGATGACCTGGTCCGGGACAATCGCGCGGTTCAGCGGCCGCCGCTGGTAGAGACCCTTGATCGCCCGCCTGATAACCGGGGGTATCGGCCACGCCTGAGGCGGCACCGGGGTTACCGCGGCGGGGCGACGTCGCGGCGTGCCCTTGAGCGCCCGGCGGACAACTGGCAGAGGGATCCGGTCCTGCGGCGGGACCGGGGTGACATCGGCCGGGCGACGGCGGGGGACGCCCTTGACCGCTTTCCGCACGACCGGCAGGGGGATCCGATCCTGCGGTGGAACGGGCCTCCGGTTCAGCGGCCGCCGCTGGTAGAGGCCCTTGACCGCGCGGCGGGTGACCGGCGGGATCGGGACAACCTGAGGCGGCACCGGTGAGGGAGTAGTCGGGCGACGGCGCGGCAGGCCCTTAACCGCATACCGGAAGACTGGCGCGGGCTGCCAGATCGGGATCGGCACACCCGGTAGGCCGGTGTCGCCACCGGCGAGCGGGTCGATGAAGTACGGCAGCGCCAGGCCGAAGATGCTGCTGGTCGTGGCCGGGGGTCCGGGGGTCTGGATCCCGGGCGGCTGGACGTCGGCGATCTCAACGAGCGCGTAGTACCAGAGCCCACCGGCGTCGGTAGAGGTGAAGTTGGAGGACTGCGACCCGATGGCGGTCGCAACCTTGTACCCGAATGACCCGCCGATGTTGCCGTTGCTGAAGAACGAAAACAGGCTCAGGTCTGTGCTACTCGCGGTATAGGTCGCCAGGTTCCAGTTGTCGGCCGCCGCGAGGATCGTGCTGCCCGAGTAGATATTGGTGACACTCGCCGTGAACGTTGGCCCAACCGCCGGGGACGCCACGGCGGTGGCCCCGAACACGATCTGGCCCTGCGGGACCACCTGGAACACCTGCAGCCCGGCGCCGTCCGGGGTGGTGCCGGTCACCGTGTTCGTTACGGTCATCGCGGTCGGCGCGATCCCGATCACCCGGGAGGAGATGACCGTGTCTCCGCCGTCGCCGGTCCCACCGGGCGCCGTCTTGTTGGCGTGCGCCCGCTGGGTCCAGACCCCACCGAGCGAATCGGTGATCGTCGACGTCGTCGCCGCCGAGGCCGACGACGACCCGACTCCCATCGCGATCAGCACCGACCCGGCGACCGGCGTGAAGCTGGCCGTCGTCACGGTGGTGGTCAGGTTCTGAACGAGCGGTGTTGCGCTGGTGATCGTCAGAGACATGGCTCAGGCCACCCCGGGGACTATGGCGTGGTGGACAGGTCTTCCAACGAAAACGTATGCAGTTGAATGGAGTTCGCGGCGTTCGCGATAGACCATGTGCCGGTCAGGTCGACCTGGTTAGCTACCGAGCTGTCGAAGCCGGTACCGACTGCCGGTGCCGACACCTGCCAGGGGGCACTCGTCGGCGCGCCCGCTGCAGGTGCCGCCGCGCCGATGTTGGCCTCCGACGTCCAGAAACCCTGGCCGAACACCGTGGCCGTGGTCGACGCCCCGACGGCCCTGACCACCATGTACAGCTCCAGCACCCAGGCGACGTTCGTCTTGGCCGTGGTGTTCAGCGCGATGGCCTGGCTGGTGCTCACGGCGATGTTCGCTGTCGGGCCGAGCTTGAACTTGAACGTCAGTGTCCCCGGCGCAGCGGTCAGCGTCGAAATACGGCCGCTGGCGGTGACATTCAAGACCTTCCCGACCCGGTTCAGATAGCCGGACGGTAGGAAGATCTTCGCCCCGGGCGGGATCAGGCTGGTCTCCGTGACCGTGTTCGCCAGAGCCGTCCCGTCAATCTGGGCCTCAACCAGGGTCGAGCGGTAGCCGGGCATTAGACGTGCTCCCCGAACACCAGGATGAAGCCAGCCGTGTTGCTCGGCCCAGATGGCACGGTGATCGAGGTCCCCGTGAAGGTCGCCACAATCGCGGTACCGGCACCCGTACCAGCGGTGGCGATCACACAGGCACAGATGATCACCGAGAACAGGGACGACAGGTCGAGCGTGTCGGCCGCCGACGCCTTGGTGAACGGGATGAGCACCACCCGCTCGGCGAACCCGTCGCTGAACACGACGGGCATCACCTGGAGTACAGCCACTGATCAGACCTCGATCTCTACCGTGAGCCGGATCTTGTGCGCGGGGGGCAAGGCGTTCGTGAAGTTCACGAACCCCAATCCGGATGCCGCGCCGATCGGCACGATCAGCTCTTCCATGAACTCGATCGGCACGTCCAGCGTGCTCTGAGTGTTGAAGGTGAGGACGAACGGCGGTGCGGTCGGGGCCGTCAGCGTCGGGCCGGTCGTGCCGATCGTGGTGGCCGTGGTGACGATCAGACCACCGGTCGGATCCGTCTGCGGCGTGTGGACTTCCATCGCCGTGCCGGCCACCGTGGTCAGGCCGGTACCGGCCGGAGTGACCGTCTGCCGGAATACGGCGATGTCAACCTGCTGGGAGGTCGGCACCGACGCACCGCCAATGACGCCGACCGACAGACGGCGCAGGCGGAACCCTGACGTGGCCGAACCGACCCAGGAGCCGAGGTAGCCGTTGACGGTGGTGGTGGCGTTGACGCCGGCGAGCTGACCCGCCTGGCTGACGAAAGACGCGATATAGCGAGCCATTGGCCGGACCTTTCTGCTTGATTGTTCAGGAAGAAATTCAGGCCGTGACGTACCGGGAGGCCTGGAAGGTGAAGCTGGGCTTTCAGCTCTGGACCAGAACCGCCAGGTCCGTAGAACCCGGACTGATTGCATAGAGGTCCGCTCCTCGGCCGAGGGTGACCGCGAAGGACTGGGCCCCATCCAGGGGAAAGCCGGAACTCAGGGTCACGTCGTCACCCCCGATGTAGACCGTGCCGCTTCCGATGTTCCTGATGACGGCCTCGCTCTTGGCCGGGGCGATGAGTTGAGGCGTTGCCTCAATTCTTCAGGCGGTTACATATCTGGATGCTTGGAAGGTGAAGCTCGGGGTGGTTCCCGTGATCGTCCAGACCACCCGAAAGAACGGCGCCCTGACTGGGAACTGCTTCACCACCCGAACTGTGGCCGCGGTGATGGCCGTAAAGCCATCTGGGGCTGTGTCGAGAGCGCCGAAATTCGTGCCGTCCATCGACCACTCCACCGTCAGCGCCAGTGACGGCGTCGTTCCGGACGCGGCGGTCACCTCGACCAGCAGGTTGAGGTTCAGGCCCTTCTCGCACACGAGAGCGGCGGAGTTCCCGGTCGTCGTGCGGGCCGCCGACGCGACCACGATGACTGCGTCACCGAAAGCCATCGCTCAGCCCCGGGTCTCGCCGCGCACCGGCGACGCCTGGTCGACGTCGTAATGCACGGTGATCGGCTCGAATAGGGCCTCGCGACCTTTCAGTAGCGGGTGGCCGGCGCGTACCCGGGTGATGCCCGCGTTCACCGAGACGGGGACGCCGTCGACGTCCGTGGAGAATGACTGCTTCGCGACGAAGATCTCACCGCTTGCCGTAGTGCGTGCAGCAGCCATCGGGCCGCCTCCTTCTGGTTCGGTGGTGCCGCAGCATCGGGATCGAGTACACAGGTGAGATCAATCCCGATGCTGCGGCCGAGCGGATGGATCAGGCGACGAGCAGGGTCCGGAAAGCGTTCCCGTCCAGCACCTTCGCCGTGTTCCGCCAGAACGCGAAGAACCCACGCTGGCCGGTCGGGAACCGGTTCGTAGCGCCGAACAGATGCGGGATCAGTTCGATGTCCATCCCGATCCGGTCGACGATCTTGAAGTACCGCCAGTCGCCGAGCACCGCGATCTTCTGCGCGGTCACCGTCGTCGCCGACAGCGCCGAGCACTCGTTCGCCGCGTAGCCGAGCAGTTCCGCACCGGTGTTGCCGCCGCGCGGGACATTGTTCTGCAGGCCCTGGGCCAGGTAAACCCAGAGGTTCGCGCCACCGGCCGTGTCGAACTGCCGGACCCGGTTGTACTGCGCCCGGTTGGCAACCCACTGAGCGCGCGGGCGGAACCGAGGCCCGAGCGCGTTCTCCAGCGCGTACAGGTCGCCGACGGCGAGCGTCGCCGCGGTGATCGTGGACACGGTGGTCGTCGCACCGGTGATGACACCGAACGGGGCGTTCGTGCCGGTACCGGTGGAGAACTGCGTCGCCTCCAGGTCGTCCTTCGCGTCCTGGATGAGGCCGGCGAGTTCCTGCTGGATCTGGCCCCAATCCTGGGTGAGCTCGATCGACACCGGCACGAAGCACTGGGCTCGCACCGTGGTCAGGGTCGGCTGCGCCAGGGTCGGGCTGTTGTCCGAGGACTCCGTACCTTCAGCCGCGTACGCCGCCGAGACACCGGCGCTGGTAACGCCGCGCCACTCATTGGTGCCCGAGATCTGCTCCACGTTGCTGATCGCCCGGTACGGGTTCACCGACAGGTTGCTGGTCGGGATGATCGTCGAGTCCAGCTGGTACGGGACCGCGAAACCACCCGAGGCGCCCGTGCCGACCGACAGCGCACGGGACGCCTCCACCGCCCGGGACTCGGACGGCGTCAGGTTCGCGAAGCCGGCCGAGCCACGCATCGCCGCGGACATCAGTTTCGTGAACGCCCGCTGGTAATCCTTGGATCCGGTGATGAGGATCCGGCGGGCCAGGTCCTGCGCCTGCCAGTCCTCATCGTCGGCGCGGCGCAGCAACTTCGTCACGTGCGCCTGTGCGCGAGCCTGGTCACCGCCGACGTGGTCGACGGCCGGGAAATGCGAGATCTCCACGGCCCGCATCGCCCGCTCGCACATCTCACGCCCCGCCCGCTGCGGATCCAGCGGGTTGAAGCGCACCTCGGACAGGTCGTAGACCTCGGACTCGGACATCCGCGAGATCAGCGGGGTTGCCCGGGGCCGGTTGCGCAGGCCGCCGATGTCCGCGCCGTTCTCGCGGGCCTGCGGGTCCTGGGCGACCTGGATGATCCGGGCGTCCCGTGCCTCCAGCTGCGCGAGCACGCCTTCGTGCTGCTCCAGCTCGGCGTTGTTGCGGTCCCATTCCTCCTGGACGTCCGCCGGGAACGACTCGTCCCGGAATTCGTCGTGCTGCTCCTGGATCCAGCGCCGCAATTCGGCGACGCGGTCGATCCTTTCCTGCCGGGTCATCATGACCTGGTTCCTCTCTGACGGCGCGGGTTGCGGACGACGACCAGCTGCGGCCTGGGTGGGCTGCTCGCGGCGTCCCGAACCGGGGTGAGCCGAAGCTCGGCGCCGGCGGGAGGTGCGTTGTCTGGCACTGCGGGCATTGCTGACCCGAGACCCAGGAGCTCGCGCACCCGGTCCGGGTTGTTCTTGAAACGGGCAAGGATGAACTCGTCCGTCATGGAGCGGATTCCGGCGCTGGCGTCGGCGTAGGCCGGGAACGTGACCGGCCCGAACTCGCTGACGCGTGCTTCCTGGATGGTCCGCTGCGGGATGCCGGCCGGATTCATCTCCGAAACGCCCGGCTCCATGTTGAATTCCTCGCGCAGCACCGAGAAGCGGAAGCTCGCCCCGTACAGGCCCGCGCGCAGGCCCGGGATGAGGTCCGCGTTGTAGGAGGTGTCGAGCATCCTCACCTCGTAGGCGGCGCCCACGTCGTCCTCGCGCAGGTCCGTGATCGGGCCGAGCGGCTTGTCACCGACCTGCGGATCACGCCCATGCTGGAACAGGACCCGCATCGAGTCCCGCTGGTCGCGCATCGTCTTCTTGAACGCCCCGGGCGCGACCCGCTCCATGAAGTTGCCCTCGAACATGGAGTTGATCCGGAGCCACCGGTCGAACGTCGCGAAGTGCCCGACCATGAACGCCGGTTCCGGTGGCTCCGGTGGGGCGCCGGCCGGGTCATCCGGTTCACCCGGCGATGTCACCGTCACCGCGCGCAACCCGATCCCCGGGTACGAGGCGCGGTACAGCATCTCCCTCGGCGGCGCGAACAGCAGTTCAGGCATGATCACTCACTTCCGGCGGCCGGTGATGGCATGGGTGGCAGATCGGCGAAGATGGTCGCGGCATCGATCCCAGGGGGCAGGTCCACACCCGAGGCCTGAACCACGATCCGGCGGGCCTCCTCGACGGTGATGACCTTCCCGATCCCGAGATAGATCTGCTGGATCAGCCGGGCGGCGTCGGATGCCTTGTTCTCGGCTGGTGCGCCGGGCGCAGGGTTGGGCCCGGCGCCCAGTGCGGGCTTCCCGGCGCCGACCGCTTGTAACTGCACCGAGAACAACCCCGAATGGACGAGCAGGCCCCAGTCGCTGGCGAGCATCGCCGAGCTGACCGAGTCAGGGGTGTATCCGGCATCAACGAGAGTGCGCATGGTCGTGGCCTGAACCTGGGAGATCTCGGCCGCGTCCTTCTCGTCCTCACGCAGGAACGGAACATCGCGGGTGTCATACCAGAGGCGGGTGCTCGGAGCAGGTTTCGCACCAAGCACGATGGCCATCGAACCGGCGACGTTCTGCCAGAGCGGATGCATCGTCGCATCCGCCATCCGACGGCGAGCCATCGCATAGTTGCCCTCGTTCAGCGAACTGCCCTTCAGGCCCTCCGACAGACCCACCAGCACCGGCGGCGTCCCGGCGGCCGCGGCGATGCGGGTCTCGCCCGCGCCCTGAACCTCCTTGAAGGTCATCGCCTGCATGTCGGTGCCCACCACGGTCGCATCGGCGCCGCCGCCGATGTGAAGGCGCTTGTACGCGTTGTTGACGCCCTGGTGCTCGGCGTCCATCAGCGCCTTGAACTCCAGCACGCGGCCCTTCTGCATCGTCTCCGGATACTTGATGATCATGTTTGGGGTGGCGCCGTTCTCGAAGAACTTCCGCTTGTGCGTCGTCATCAGGGCGTCGGCCTGGATCTCGCGAATCAGCGGGGTCAGCCACGACATGCCGCGCCAGCGGGCCAGCGGATCGGGGATCGGCGCGAAGTGCGCGACCTCCTCCACCCCGAATGGCACCGGGTCAGACCCGCAGCCGTAGCCGCCCTCGGTATAGAGGTAGCCGGTCTTGCGCCAGCCCACCTGCCGCCCGCGCACCATCCGCGGCTCCATCGCCACTTCCACCCAGTCCGGGCGCATCCGCACGAGTTCCTGGCCGCCGTCGCCACCGATGCGGGCCAGGGGCGTATCCACGAACTGGTAGCAGGAACCGGCCAGGTCGGCATCCTGGATCATCCGCGCCAGCAGATCCTGCGTCGTGCCGCCGGGCCACGGGGTCTCCAGCAACTGCAATGCCTGGGTGCCGAACAGCTTCGACGGCCGGCCGTCGGCCATGTTCTGCCACTGGAAACGGATCGTCGAGAAGACGTGCTGGCGCAGGGCCATGCACGCGAAGACAACAGCGTTCGCGCCGAACGTGCTCGACGCCAGACCCAGGTAATCGGTCGTCGCCGGCTCGACGTCGTCGCCGGTCAGCGTCTGGCGGATCGGCGAGAAACCGTAGGTGTTGCCGTTGTACCCGAACGAGTTCATCCAGTTCGCGTAGTCGTCCATCGAATACCGCTGCTCTTCGCGGCGGCCGAACAACTGCCGGACCCATCCGACGGGGTTCACTCGAAGAACCCCCAAGCCCCAGCGTCGATGACCTCAGTCAGCGCCCGATGGGCTTCAGTGATCGCGACCAGCCCGGAAATGTTGCCGCCGGTGACAGCCGAGGCACGTTTACCCCACAGCCACCCGCCGTCACCGAGGTCGCGTTTCACGGCAGCTTCCATCGCGGCGGTCAGCGGGTCCTGACCGATGTGACGGAACGTGCCGGCCTCGGCGGCATCCTGCAGACGTCCGCAGCCCTGGGCCATCTCACCCGGCCCCGACAGGACCGGGGTGACGTCCTCGGCCAGGAACGCGGGCATCAGCGGGCCGAGCGCGAGCTTGTCACCGACGATCGCCGGGCGCAGTGACTCGCCAACGACGATGTTGTAGACCTCCTGCTCGGCGAGCATCTTGACGACCTGCTTGACCACCCAGTCAACGCCTCCCTCGGTGCGGGCCAGCTCGAGGTGCGCGCGCCCATCGGCGCGGCGCCCGGCCACCGCGACCGAGGCGGACCGGCGATCCGGGGGAATGTCGATACCGATGGTGATCGCGCCGGCGATGACCGAACCCGGGTCGCACCGGCGTGCCCACAGGTCCAGCGGGATCGGGCGATAGGCGGTGCCCGGCTGATCCCACCAGCCCAGGCGTTCGCGAGCGAACTCCGGCGGCGCCAGGGCCAGCCGCTCGGCGCGCAGGTGCTCCACGCTGATCCGCCGCCCGAGCGCCGGATTCGCGCACAACCACAGGTCCTCACGATCCAGCGCACATCCCGGCGTGCCCGCGACGTGCCGGCAGATGTGGAGTTCCGCGCAGGCCGTCTCGGGTGCGCAGAACTCCACATAGGCCGGTGCTCCCGGACCGCCGGCGCGGCCGCGGTCACGGATCCCGCGCAGCACCTCCGAGCCGTCCTGGCCCGCCGATGACCCGTACAGCACGTGCGCCCGGCGCCGGGTCGACAGCGTCGGCAGCAAGGCACCCATGTGACCCGGCTGCAACGCGAACGCCTCATCCAGGATGACGAAATCTCCAGTGAGACCGCGCCCACCACTCTTCGAGCGGGCCTTGAATTTCAGCCGGCGCCCGCCGATGAATTCGATCTCTTCCTCGCCGTTGCCGCGGCTGATCTTCTTCACGCGCTTGGACAAGTGGGACCACCCCGCAAGCAGCTCATCGAAGTTGCGGAACGATTCCTGGGCGGTGTCGAACAGATGTGCGGACCAGATCCCCAGCCGCATCGGCTGCACACCCGGCCGGTCCGGTTCGATCAGTTTCGTCAGGGCGATGCCCTCGAGAATGAACGTCTTCAGGTTCTGCCGGGCCGAGATGATCGCGCCCTCGAGTGCGGCCGGTGTCCCATCGGCCTTCACCGAGGTCAGGGCATCGACGGCAACGAGCTGCTCGGCGTCCAGGATCCGCCCGACGCTCGCGCACACCGCGGCGACCTGGCGAACCGCCGACCCGGCGCGCGGGGGGATGAACAGGTACGCCGGTTCCACCGGCGCCCGCTCCACTAGCGCACGCTCCGTCATCAGCCCGTGCCGAAGATCGTGTCAATGACGTCGGCGTTCTGCCCGGCATCCTTCATCGCGATGACCAGGGCTTTCGAGAATGCACCCGACAATGACGCCAGCGACGCACCCGAGTGACCGCCGGCGTCGATCTGGCGGGCCAGCTCGAGGACAAGTACCCCTTCAGGCGTGGTGGCCTGCCCGTGCTCGGCCAGCCGCTGCAGCGTCGCCGCATGCAACGTCGGGGCGACGGGCGAGCCGCTAGCCGACCCTGGGCAGGTTCCCTGGGCGGGCGGCGCCGAGCGCAGGGTCGTCACGGTGGCCTCACCGCGGTTGCGTGGTGGCCGGCACGTCACGCAGTACTTGCGTGGCTGCTGCCTTCCGACCTGCGGCGGGATCACCTCCGAGCAGGTCAGGCAGGTACGTTGCATCTCGCCCCCCGCCGGGAGCCGGGTCTAAGCCGCTCAGATCGGTGGCTTAGTCGATTTGTCGGGGAGAAAAAGTGCAGT
>Ga0193724_1000018_pt1 | contig 35829 bp, 45 predicted proteins | sample H2a1metaG_FD_146005 | JGI IMG/M metagenome (GOLD analysis project Ga0193724, IMG submission 146005) | Soil microbial communities from a riparian zone of the East river system, Colorado, United States - H2a1 | ecosystem: Environmental > Terrestrial > Soil > Riparian zone | place: USA: East River... | reverse complement strand
TCCGGTAGTTAAAAATCCTAAACAAGCTATTGCTATTGCTTTAAGTGAAGCTAGAAAAGTATCTAAGAAGAAAAAGTAAATTGTTTTAGCTAACTCCTCGAAACAATTTAGTACTACTGCAATATCCCCCTTCGATCCAGGGGGATATTGTTTTATATATAGTTTATTTCTTATTGTTATTGTTATCTAAAGTATTATTAATAATTACTTTAGTTGCTATAACTGTAGCTGTCCCTATGTAGAATGCTGCCGTTGGAAAAGGACATAAAATAGATCCTACTGCTACTATACCAAAATCTAAAGCACTCAGAGGTTTACCTGTAGTGAGTGTTGTAGTAACAACCTTTTTAGTATCGAGTGGTAATTTCTTATCATTCATTAGTGTTTGATTTTTATTTATTGGTTGTTGCATTGAAAAAATAGGTGCTGATATTAATAATAGATATAAGAGTTTTTTCATGGAAATTCCTCATTTGTTTTTAAAAATATTCGTTAAAAATCTCTAACCATTCTGTTATGTTTTTTTTAGTAACAGGATGATGTTTTAAAGCTAGATGCCAAACTAATTGCCACCCAATAAATATGATTATCCCTGCTGTGATAGTGTGTTCATTTTGAGTCATCTTTTTTCCTGAAGTATTTGATGAGTGTGAGAAAAATATCTTCATTTCCCAAAAAATAAAACTTGAAAATATGAATCAATAAAAAGACTATAATTGCATAGAATACTTGTGTATACCAAGGGATCATACAGGCCCTGTTGCTACACCAAGCGCTATTCCTCCTGCGATTGCTCCGGCCATGCTCGCAGCTTCAATAGGTACAGCAAAACATCCTTCCAAAGCAAGAACCGTGACTGGATAAGCTGGTCCAGTTAATATCGCAACTATCTGAATAGCTCCATGACCTACTACGTAAACAGCGGCTTTGCCAAGAAAAGCTCCAATGCTTGCTCCAAGGGCTCCACCACCAACTAAGCGTCCATTAGCTTTAAGTGAATATTCACCATCATTCATCTGGTTAATGGAAAGATATCCTGCAGTAAGAAAAGACTTGAGTTCAGTTTTTGTCATGTTGCGAACTACTGGATCGGTATAATACTTTTTTATAGTATGTTTTTTATCATCTTCGCGAACATAGAAGCCTTTCTTGCTATGATAAAGGTCTAGATTCCCTAATCGCTTAGGCACACGAACTGATAATGGTTCAATGTACATTTTGTTTTTATTATCAGCATAACTAACTTTATCAAGTTCAATTGATGAACCAATATCTATCTTATCTATGATTTGGTTATTCTTGACGTATATTTTAGCTATTTTTTGGTTGTTTTCAACGGTACTAAGTTGCATTGAGAATAGAGATGAACTTAATAATGATAAGAGTAAAAGTTTTTTCATGAGAATCCTGCTTTTATGAATATTTTTATTTAATGAAAACATGATAAGAGAACCGTGGTTATTAGAACATTGAAATCTCCTGTTTAAAATTCACACTGTGTATTTAGTTGCTAAAATAATAACATATATTATCCAAATAATAAAGAATAAAAAGCACTTTAAAATACTTATTTTGATATTATCGGCTTTATTTACTATTATTGCGCTATAACGCAACAATTAATTTTAATGAAAAGTAGAAGCATTTGTGTATTTTTGTTGCGTTTGTATAGAGCGCAACAGATACATTCTGAGGAGTAGTATGGATCAAAACAAATTAGCTGGTCAGAAAATACTTGAGCATGATAGTTTACGGTTAGATTTTGAAGACGATGTTATTGAATATCGACGTCAAATGGAGCCTGATATTATGGTTCGCATTCGTGATACAGTTAATGAAGCAAAAAATAAAGATGGCTATATTGGTAAAGATTTTTATATAGTACTTATTACAACTATTGATCGTGTTCTGAGGCAACCTAAGATTATTCCCTTAGCAAGAAAGTCATGTCCAACGCCAGTTTATAAACAATCTGTATGGAAATATAAAACCGTTATGGATGAACTTGAGTTTTTATGGTCTATTCCAGACATGATTTTGTATTATCATATACTTAATAACAGAACCCAATATCTAAATGATAAAGAAACGGCTGACTTAGCTAAATTTGTTGTTTTGATGGAAAGCGGTGAATTGCTTGAATGGGTTAAAAAAGATAATGGTGAAAAGATAGACGCAGTTATTAAGATCAATAATGAGGAGAAGGCATGTTTGATGAGTTAAATCCAGCAGCTGAACATTTATACCCAGCTGAACAAGAACCAACGACTAATAATACGCAACCAGTTCAACAAAATACTGCGCAAGATTCTCAAAAAGAAGCTAATATGCGTATTTTGAGGGAAAGAGCTGAGACGGCTGAGCGAAGATCACTTGAACTAGAACGTATGGTTCAGATGAATATGTCGCAACAACAGACAAACAAGATACAGATGGTAGATGAAGACGATGACTTTGATGTCAGTGATGATACGTATGTTGAAGGTAAACATCTCAAAAAGTATGTAAAAAGTCTAAAACAAGAACTAAGAAACACCAAAAAACAATTTGAAGAATATAATCAACAAAATGCTTTGACTCAAGCTGAGATGAAGCTAAAGAATCAATTTAATGACTTTGATACGATAGTAACCCAAGAAAATTTAAGAAAACTAGAAGCTCAAAAACCTTCATTATATAGAACTATTTTATCAAATCCTGATGTATATGATAAGGGATACACCGCATATGAGTTGATTAAGCATAGCGGCATTCTTGAAAATCAATATCAAGAACTTGATAAAAGAGTAGAAGAGAATAGAATTAAACCTCGTTCAGCTGCTAATGCCGCTCCACAATCTGGTGATACGCCTTTAGCGCGTGTCGGTGATTATGATAGACGTGTTCTTAGTGAAGAACGTAAAGATCAATTGCGTCGCCAAGTTGATGAAGCTAAACGTTATAAGCAATAATTTAATAGACTATTGTTTTACGTTTAATAATTACGTATGTTACTTATAGTTCCGATTTACTCCTTTTTTGCCGGAACTCACTTTTCAGGTGTCCTTGTAAATCATTAACTATATTCTTAATTTACAAGGACACCTTAACAAAAACATCTTCTTACAATTATTGTGTTTTTACGACAACTATTATTATACTATCAATTAGCGTAACGTAATCTCGCTAATTACAGACGTATTAGCTAATTCTAGCTAAAAAGGTTTCGTCAACCAATCTCTACCGGCGTAATGAAGTTCGCCACTTCATGGATGTAATGAGTAGTCATCCACCTCGCGGTAAAAAATAAGTTTATACGTTTGTATTTTAGGAGTGTGTGTATGATAACTACACCTACAACGCTTCCTGCTCCAGTTCAACAAACGTTTGATGATGTGCTTTTATCGGTTAGAACACCGAATCTGATTATGAAATTAGGTGCATTATCCAAACGTTTGCCAGCTAAAGGTGGAAGAACGTTACGTATGGCTCGCTATGATAGATTGCCAACTGCTCCAGTTCCATTGGGACCGAGCGGCGCAACTCCTCCAGCGACTCCATTAAATCGTGTTGATATTGATGCTACTATGTCATTTTATGGATTATATGTAGCTATTAACCAACAAGTTACCTTACAAAACCAAGATCCTGTTCTTAATGAAACAGCAGAACTACTTGGTTTGTCTCTTCGTATGACTGAAGACCAATTAACACGTGATATGTTAGCATCTACTGCTTCAATGTATAACTGTACTGGTGGTAACAATGGTGATCTTCCAACTGATTTATCTCTTTCTGATATTGATGAAGTCACTTCTGCATTGTTAACAAATGATGCATGGATGATTTTAGATACCATTGGTGGTGAAGATAAATTTGGTACAGGCCCAGTACGTGATGCGTATTTGGCTTTAGGTCACACTAAATTATCAAAAGATTTGAACAATATTAACGGGTTCATTTCTAAATGCAACTATCCAAATGACAATCGTGTATTAAGAAGTGAGTGGGGAAGTGTAAATAACGTCCGCTTCATGCTTTCTTCAGTAGCGTCTGTCTCACCAAACGCTTCAGGATTAGGTAACGATGTTTATAATGTGTTTGTACAAGGTATGGAAGCATTAGCTTGCGTAGAGCAAGATAATTATTCTGCTCGTTTCTTGTATAGACCACCAGTTTTCTCAGATCCGTTATTTCAGAACGTAACCATTGGTTATGTATTTGCTGAAGTTCCGCGTATTCTGAATGATCTCTGGATAACCAACATGCGTTGTACGCTAAGATAAGGAGAACGCTATGTCAGTTGTTTTTTCAGGAACTAATCAAGGTCGTTTCACCTCTGATGGTGAATCTCTCATAGTTTTCCTACGTTCTGATTTAGATTGGATGTGGGTTAAAAATCAGACAGTGTCATATGCTGCTGGTGCTGGTACCGGTGCTGAATTCTACTGGCAACGGGGAATGACGCAGGGTCGTGGTACTATTTATACTAAGACGGCAGTTACAGGCGCTTTAGCTGTAGCTCAAATTGCTGCTAATGCAGGCTTCTATTTAATAGACACTTCTGTTAATTTACCAGGCCCTTCATTAGCATTAACTGGTATTACTAGCGCAAATCCTCCAGTAGTTAATACTGCAAATACTTCATCATTAAGTGATGGTGATGTTGTTCGTATTTTCTCTACTGTTGGAGCTTTACAGCTTCGTGGTTTAGACTTTACTATTGCAAATCTTACCCCAGGAGTAAGTTTTGAACTTGCTTATATGGCTGCAATAGCGAGTGCTAATCCAGGCGCTGGTACATTCCGTAGAATTCCTTTTAGCCCTTTATACTATCCGAGTACTCGTTTCATAACCAAGATTTCACAAGCTACCGAAGCTATTGTTACCTTGTCTGTGGATCATGACTTTACTATCGGACAAGTTGTAAGGTTGATTGTTCCTACCGTTACTGCTTTAGCATTCGGTATGACTGAATTAGATGGTATGCAAGCTACAATCATTGCTATTGATGAAGCTGATGTTGATGGTGTAACTAATACCATCACCATTGATATTGATACTACTGGGTTTACTGCATTTGCATTCCCTCTCACAACTGCACCTGGATTTACGCCAGCTCAAGTTGTTCCTATGGGTGAGAATACTGCAGAAGCACTTCTAGCAGGTGCTAACATATTAGGTGACTCTACTAATAATACAGGAAAAATAGGTATTCTTCTCACTGCTGGAGCAAGTTCTCCTGCTGGAGTTTTGAATGACGTAGTTTACTGGGTTGCTGGTAAGTCATTTATGGTAGACAATCAATAGATAATCTATTAGAAAGAGTATCTTTGGGTACTCTTTCTCTATAATAATGAGCAATAAAAGGAAAATCATGAACAAACCAGAAATTAAATCAGCTACTGCTATACAAAATCATCCTAAGAAGATCACTCGAGAGGATTTTGCAAAACAAATTAAAAAGATGCGTGATCGTGATGCTGAAATGGTAACAGGTATATTTAAGAATTTAGAGAATCCAGCAACCAATGGTGGTAGAGGGTCTTTAGTTTTTAGTTATAAATATTATCCTGGTGAAGATAATACAGTTTATGAATTATGGGATGGTGAGCGCTATACATTGCCAAGAGGCGTTGCTCGACATTTAAATAATAATTGTTTTTATAAAGAATACCAACATCTTCAAGGTGAGTTTGGACAACAAGGTATTCGTGGTGGACATAGTGCAGATGGGAGACTTCAAACAAATTCTCTTCAGATGGCTAAAAAGGTACATCGTTATGCATTCCATTCATTAGAATATATGGATGATGACTCCGATATGTATCCAAGTAACTTAGTAGAAGTAACAGTTTCTCCTTAGGGTAATAAATGCCTATACCAAATACACCTAATTACTATGCGGTGCAGTTTCCAACATTTCAACGTGCAATGCGAAATATTCTTTCCATTACACAAGATGAAAATGCTCTGGTAACGACTACATTTGATGGCGTTAATCCTGGTGTTCATCAATATTCTACAGGATTAATTGTTCGTCTTTATGTGCCTTATGGATTTGGAATGGTACGAGCAAATCAGTTGGAAGGTCCTATAACAGTAATTAACGACACACAGTTTACTGTGCCAATTGACACTACTAATTTTGATGCTTTTGTTGTTCCTGCATTCCAACCAGGTGCATTTGGAACGCCAGCTCAAGTTGTACCTATTGGGGAATTGAATAGTATGTTAATAGAGGCTACGCAAAATATTTTACCTTATCCCTGAGGAGTTGAGTAATGGCAAATTCTACCTTGCAAGCTATTCGTACAAAAGCACGTCGATTAACGCGAAGTCCATCCACATCTCAGCTAACTAATGCACAATTAGATGAGTATATCAATACGTTTATTTTGTATGATTTTCCTGAGCATTTACGATTGTTTTCTTTGAGAACTTTGCTTACTTTTTATACGCAGCCAGGTGTAGATGTTTACGATACTAATACAACTGTTACAACAGATCCTTTGTTTAACTTTAAAAATAGATATGTGGCAATACATCCACCGGTATTTATGGCAGGAATTCAAAGTTTTTATACGCAATGGCGTGATGTGTTCTATGGTATGTGGCCACAAACTAATACCATAATGGATACACTTTTACGAGGTGATAATTCATCAGGACCATTTACAGGACGTATAACTGCTCCTTCAACAAACTTACCTTTTATTTTGCAAAAAAGTGTCAATTTTAATTGCTTAGACACTAATGGTAAATCAATGATAATGGTAGATGTTCCCATTAGTAACACGATAGGAAATCTTACTCAGGCAGATGTTCCATTAGTAGTACCATTTGATACAACACAAGATCCTAATAACTATATAAATTATATAACTGGTGAGTTCGTAATAACTTTCCCAGCTATTACCCAAACGCTGGCTACTATTTGGTTTGAAGGAATTCTTTATCAACCAGGTAAGCCGCTTGGAATGCTATATTATGATAGTAAATTTACCATCAGACCGGTTCCTGATAAGACATATGGAATTCAATTAGAAGTTGATGTGAGACCTACTGAATTAATAAGCTCAACAGATGTGCCTTTTTTAGAACAATGGTGGCAGTATATAGCATATGGCGCTGCAAAGAAAATATTTGAAGATCGTATGGATAATGATTCTGTAGATCTTATTATGCCTGAGTTTAAACAGCAAGAACGATTAGTTCTTAGGACGACATTAACACAACAGGCAAATGAACGTACAGTAACTATCTATACACAAGGTAAAAATTACAATATAGGCGGCTGGTTTGGCGGCGGTTGGCCTTATTAAGGAGATATCATGGCTTTGATTCCTGTTCCACTCGCTGGTCAGACATTAGCTGCTAGTAGACCTGATATTAATGGTAATTTTTCTACCATTGATACGGCTTTTGCAATTGATCATATTGACTATAACTTACCTGGACAAGGTCAACATAATAAAATATCTTTCCCAATACAAAATCCTGTACCGGCTCCACAAGCAGGTATTGTTCAACTTTATTCTCAAACATCTGCTATAACTGGGCAACCAGAATTGGTATTCACTCACCAACTAGGATCAACAGCTCCCGTAGCTGCACGAATAGTAGAGTTTACTTCAGCAGGATGGGCTAATCCAGGTTGGACGCGATTACCTTCTGGTATATTATTGAAATGGCATGCTGGTATTAATTTCGCAAGTATGAATACGGTCGCTATCAATCTTAATACTGATGTTCCTGGTTCACCTAACTTTACTACGTTATTTTCAGTATTTAATTCATCTACAAGTAATACCAAATATAACACGGTTGTTAGTATAAAGAGTATCGTAGGTACTACAGTAACTTTTCAGCATAATGGTTTAGTTGATGCTCCGGCAGGATATACAATTGCTTATTTAGCGATAGGGATTTAACATGCCAGACAAATTCTTTATCGCACCTTATGATGAGAATTCAGGTCAACAGAATAACGTCAAACCGTGGCTTATTCCCGATCAAGCATTTTCTCAGCTTAATAATGCTTATGTCTTTAGGGGACGTGTAAGAAAACGTTTTGGCTCACGATGGATTGGTAATAATTCATTAGTTTCCAGATTAAGAATTAATATAGGAACTATAACAGCCGGAACATTATCAGGGAATGTGAGAACGATTCTTGTTGATACTGGTATGCCAACAGGAATTGGACAATCATTCAGTGTTGGTACTATTATATTCACGGTATATAATCCTGCAGCAGGCGATCAGCAAATGTTGCGTAGTGATAATTCAGTATCACCAGCAACATATAACCTTACTAATTCAGATTTTAATATTACAGGCGTTGCTTTGCCTGATGGAACGGATGTATTTTTTTATCCAGATTTACCTGTTATGGGTTTATTGACCTATGAACAAAGTTCTATCAATGATGAGTTTGTGATAGCTTTTGATACAAGGTATGCCTATCAATACAACTTGGGATGGGATAGGATTTCAGCAGAAGCTACCGCAGGTGCCGCAGTATGGACCGGTGATAATTCACAGTTCTTTTGGGCAACTACATGGACAGGTACCAATGCTGCCGATAAAATTTTCTTCGTAACAAATTTCAACGAGCTTGAACCCAATTTCATGCGTTACTATAACGGAATACAATGGAATAATTTCAGACCACAAATAGATGCTACCCCTAATTATCTTAATTCTGCGCGTATTATTGTTCCTTTTAAGAATAGATTACTAGCATTTAATACATGGGAAGGCCCTGCTGCGCCGTTGCCAGGAACAAACTATAGTAATAGATGTCGATACTCACAGATTGGTTCTCCATTACAGTCTGATGCATGGCGTTTTGATATTCCTGGTAAAGGTAATTTTATTGATGCATCAACAACTGAGGCAATTATTACCGTAGAGTTTGTTAAAGATCGTCTTATAGTATTCTTTGAACGATCAACATGGGAATTGGTATATACAGGCAATCAAGCATATCCATTTACTTGGCAAAAGATTAACACTGAGCTTGGTGCAGAATCAACATTCTCTATTGTTCCTTTCGATAAGATATGTCTTGGTGTAGGAAATGTTGGGATACATGCATGTAATGGTGCTAATGTAGAGCGTATTGATGAAAAGATACCAGATACTGTTTTTGAGATTCATAACAACGACCAAGGAGTGTTTAGAGTTTATGGAATCAGAGATTATTATGTTGAAATGGTTTATTGGACTTTTCCTAGTATTGAGGCTAATACTACTTTTCCCTACCCTTCTAGGGTATTAATTTTTAATTATAAAACAGGAACTTGGGCGTTTAATGATGATTCTATTACTTGTTTTGGATACTTCCAACCGGTTAGTGGAATAACATGGGATTCTGATACTATTAGATGGGATGATTCAGTAACATGGGATAGTGGTGCTATTCAGGCTAAATTTCGCCAAGTTATTGGAGGAAATCAGCAAGGTTATACATTTATTTGTGATGCTGATGAGAAAACTAATGCAGCTGTTTTACAGATTACTGATATTACATTGGTTGGTGTAACAACTACTTTAACAGTTATTCAACATAATATTAGCTTACAGGATGGTGCTAATAATGATACCTATATTTATATACAAGGCGCTACGTGGTCAGATGACTCAGATAGTTTGAATAATAAGATATTTCAAGTAATTTTGATAATAGATGCTAATACATTTGAGATACTCGTTGAACCTGAAGATCAATTTACGGGAACATATAGCGGTGGTGGTTTGATTTCTCGTGTAAGTAATATATCTATCAAGACTAAAGAATATAACTTCTATGCGAAACAAGGCAGAAACGCATATATATCTAAGATAGACTTTATGGTTGATAAAACTTCTGCAGGTGAGATTCAAGCTGAGTTTTTTGTATCAACTAATAGTGTACCATTATTAGATGATAGCTTTGGTGATGGTGAGTTATTGGGTACAGGAACACTAGATACTTTCCCTTATACAACTGCAGAAGCTCCTATAACTTTTGAACAGAACGCAACTCGCTTATGGCATCCTGTGTACTTTGATGCAGATGGAGAGGTTATTCAAATTCAGTTAGTTATGAATGATGCTCAAATGAAAGATACAGCTATTAGGAAATGTGATTTTGTTCTTCATGCCATGTGTATCAGCGCTCAACCGACAAGCTATCGATTCCAATAAGGACATAGATGAATAAAACGACACAAGAAGTTATGGATTCAATTAATGTTTTGATGAAATTTTATGATAATATTCCAAGTTTATTGGATAATTTTCCTGAAGTAGAAGATGATATTCAATTACTAGAATCATATATTAATTATGAAATCAAAAAAACATTAAAAGATATTATTCATATTGAGAGATTGTAATGGCATATAATACCGAACAACAGATAAATACTGGATCATATGTTCCGATTACTAGTGTTTGGGATGTATCCCAATTATATGAAGTAGAAGTTACGAGCCCAGAATTTAAAGAGCTCTTAGTACGTCTTTATCAGAATATTAATAATATAGCATTAGTACTGAATACAAAAGCTACCGGCTATTATATTAATGAAGAATTTGTAAGTGGTAAATTGTTTTTCAATCCTACTTCAAATGATCCACTTTTATTACGTCCTGGATTTCTTAAAACAATAAACACTGGACCCCTGGCTGCTGGAGTTACTACAGTTAATCATGATATTGTAGTAACTAATACATTTCAGTGGATGTTTATTTCAGGTGCAGCAACTGATACTAATACTATAGTTGGTTATCCATTACCATTTGCGGGTGTAGCAGGTAATAATATAGAAGTGAGTGTTACTGCAACTCAGGTACTTATAAATAATAATTCAGGTGTTACTTTTACTGACTCACAAGTAACTCTTGAGTACTGCAAATACTAGTATTAGGATAATAACAAAAATTAAAGGAGATAGTATGCCATATGATTGGAAAAATGTTACGCAACAACAGTTGCAGGGTCAACCTCAATTGAATGGATCTACCGGAATGAATGCTTTATCTACCATGAATCCTACTCAACAACTTCGAACCGGAAATAATCCTAATCCTAAATTTCCCCGAGCACGTAATTGGTGGGAAGGTGTAAAAGAAGGAGGAGGTAATTTTTTTGGGGGAGGAAAGAATTTCTTATTTGGACAACCAGGTGGCGTTGAACAATACTCAACTATGACGCCCGATCAACAAAGTATAATTCAATATCTTATGCAATTATCACACCAAGGCTTGGAAAATCCTTATGAAGGATTTGATCAAATTGCACAACAAGCTCAAACTGAATTCAATCAACAAACAGTGCCTGGTCTTGCTGAACGCTTTACATCAATGGGTAATAATGCTCTTAGCTCAGGTGTTTTTGCTTCTCAAATAGGACAAGCAGGGGCGGGATTGCAATCTGATCTAAATGCACAAAGAGCTCAATATGGTCAACAGAATAAGCAGCAAATGATTCAAACATTATTATCATTATTGCAACCTCGATCAGAAAACATCTATAAGCCACGTCAATCTGGGGCATTTGAGAATGTAGGCAACGCTGCTTTGGGAAATATAGGAAATATTTGGGATGTTCGCCAGAAAGCTAAATTATTAAAAAGTTTACAACCTAATGGATAAGGATTAGGAGATATCATGCAAATAATAAATGACCCAAGTAGAGCAAGCAGCCTAGCTTCATCTTTAGGTTCTGGTTTGAATCAGTTAGCTGAATTAAAATTAGCACATCTAACAAAGAAATATGATCAACAACTTGAACGTTCTCAATTTGCTAAAACATGGGAACCCATATTAGGACAACAATCAGCTAATTTTTTGAGTAGTCTCAATCCTGAAGAACGTAAAAATGCTATGCAGAACATTGGTTCATTAATTCAGTTAAATGAACCGCCTAGCTCACGAGAACAAGCTAGTAATCTTGATGGTGGTATGCAACAGTTACAGGGTCAGCAGCAACAACCTCAACAATTTGACCGTGATTATTTTATTAGAAAAGCACTTGGTCAACCTGATCAGCAAGATAGTCTTTTATCAGGATTGCAAGGATCACAACCACAACAAGGCCAACAACAACCTCAAATGCAACAACAAACTCAAGGACAGGCACAACATCAATTGACTCCTGAAAGAACTAAATTGATTGAGAATTTGCTTGCAACTCCGCAAGAGAGAAGAGAAAGAAAAAAGTTAGAATTTGCAGAAAAAACTCTTGCGTTAAAAGAAGCTCGCGCTGAACAAGTTGCTGCTGAGAAAAAGAAGCAATTTAATATTAAAGAAACTAAGAAGTATGTCGAGACTTTAAAAGATAAAGAAAAAGCTTCTAAAGAAGGTGATTTGAGACTCAAGAAAATGGAAAACCTGATAGATAAAGGTAATCTACCTAATGCTGCTATTTGGTCAGCATTATCAAAACTTGAGCATGCTCCTTTTATTAGTGGACTTACCGCTCCTTTGGCAGAAATCTTGAAAGGCGGCGTAAAATGGTATTCAGGAAATGCTGCTGATATTGAAGAATTTGAAAAGCTTTCTAATGAGTTTGTTAAAAATGCTAAACAGTATTTTGGCAGTAGAATCACTCAGAAAGAGGTTGAACTTTTTCTTCAAACCGTACCTAATTTAATGCAAACAGACAAAGGTAAGAAAAAAATTATACAAAATATACGATCACTTAATGAGTTAACAGAGATTGAAGCTAAGGCTGCACGATCTATCATTAGAGAAAATCATGGAGAAGTTCCAATAGATATTGAACAACAAGTTCAAGATAAGATTGGTAGTAAACTTGATAAAGTAGCAATAAAGTTTATTGCAAGATAACATAAACATATTAATAAGGGAATAGTGATAGTTATTAATGCTATAGCAATATGCATTTTTATAAATATTTCTATCCCTTTTAATATTCCTCTATAACAAAAATTAACAATTGTTGTCATATCATTCCTTAAGTTTATCATCATATTTAGTTTCTTTTTCTATTCGATCATTTATAGCTCTAGACATCCATAGATTTATTGAGATATTTCTAAGAGCAGCTAATACTTTAACTTTCTTGTGAACTTCTGGGTTTATATCAAAAGCCATTTGTTTACGCTTCTTTATTTCTGTCATATTGTTTACCTTTCTATTATCAATTCTAACATGTTAGCGAATAAAAAGCTAGTATATTGATTATTAATTTTTTATGTCATTAAATGATAGAAAGATTATTTTAAATTATTAAGGAGATGATTATGACTAAAGTTAATAGGCGCTTTTCGCTGTATGGTTATCCGGGAACGAATGCAAGCCTACAGCAAGAACCTATCGTTTCTGATAGAGATCCTTTGGATTCTGACACAGCAGAAATCGGTACAACCTGGGTAAATACTACTTCCCAATCGTTTTTTATTCTAACTTCTGCAATTGGTGGTCTTAATATATGGACAGCGGCGGTTGCGGGTGCAGTAGCAGCTACCTCGTTTACAGTGAATCCTGGCGATTTAACCGTTACAGCAGGCGATGTTAATATAACAGCTGGCGATCTTAATATGGCACCAGGTAGTATTGCTACATTAGGTGTATTAGTAGCGGGAGCAACAACTTTATCAAGTACGTTAGATGTTACTAGTGATACAACAATTGGTGGTACATTAGATGTTACAGGTGCGGTAATTTTGACTTCTGATTTGACAGTAAATGGAGACATTATCGCCAATGGTGATTTCGATTTAACTTCTGCCGCTGCAATAAGTTTCACCACTACTTCAAATACTGATCCTGCTATTAGCTTTACTACCAATGGTGGCGCTTTAGAGACTATTGATTTTATAGTTTCTCAAGGTACTGCTATTGATTCTTTTAGTCTTTTATCTAATGCTGGTGGTATAACTATCCAAGGTGGATTAGCTAGCGCTAGTGCTGTAAATATAATAGCTGGAGATGCTGCTGGTGGTGTAACTTTACTTGCGGGAACAGCAGGATTTTCTCTTGGTGCAACTAATGGTAATTTCTTGCTTACAACTGGAACAGGTTCAATTAGTCTTGGTGCTGATGCGGTTGGTAAAACAATACTAATTGGTACTGGCGCTGCTGTTGCAAATACAATCTCTATCGGCGGAACAGGAGCCAATGTAATTGCAATCGGTAATACCCAAACGGGTGGATCAGTTGCAATTGGTACAGGTATGACAACTGGCACAGTAAGTATTGGTGGTACTGGTTTACAAACAGGAACGGTAGCAATTGCTCCAGGTACAGGAGCTCAAACAGTTGAAGTTGCTACTGGTGGAACAGGTATCAAGACGGTTAATATTGGTACTGGTGCAATAGATAACGTGATTACTATTGGTTCTGCTACTGGAGCAGCATCATTAAGCCTTCTTTCAGGTACAGGAAATATTACTGCAGCTTCTACAGGAACTTTAGTTCTTAATGCTACTGGTGCATTATCAATTAACTCTTCTGCTGGTGTGATTAACGTAGGTAATAATGCGGTTGCTCAAGCTATTAACATTGGTACTGGTGCTGCTGCTCGAACAATTACTATAGGTAATATTACTGGCGCAACTGCAGTAAATATAAATGTTGGTACAGGTTCATCATTGAACTTGGGAACAAGCGCAACTGCCCATGCAACAACTGTTGGTTCAACGACAGCTGGTTCTACTTTAGTACTTAATACTCCTACAGGAACAAATGTAGCTGCCGCAAATGGATTGAGTGTAACAGTTGCTGGTCGTGGATTAAGTTTACCTGGTGGTTTACTTGTTCTTGCTGGTGCTGGTAGTCCTAGTGGTGCTATAACAGCTCCTATAGGATCATTATATTTAAGATCTGACCCAGCTGGTGCAACTTCACGTGCCTATATAAACACAGATGCAGGAACTACATGGACCAACTTAACATGTGCAGCCTGAAGTAGTGTTTTCTAAATCATAAGATATTATTAGCAGAGCTTCATTCCTATAAAACATAGCTTTCTGGTCTTCTAAAGACTGGAGAGCTATGCTTAGATAATATAATTTTATACAATTTTTTAGGAGATTTCATGGAAACCAAACAATACATTACACTTGAAGTTACAAAAGGTGATTTCACATTTTCTTTTCAAATGCCAAATGGCGCAAGCTGGGGAAATGCAATTGATGCATCATTTGATATCTTACAGAAATTAAATGAACTATCTCAACAATCAATTCAAGCTTTAAAGCCAGCAGCAGTTGAACCAGAAATAATAGAACCGGTGGTAGCACAAGGGGACTAAAATGGCACAAAATTCAGTAAAACCATTTCAGCTTACCACGATATTATCATCAACATTGATATTAAATACTTATCAAGCTATTAATCCAAATGGTTTTGAGGAAGCACCTTTTTTTATTCGCATTGCCAATGGTAGTACTCAAATAGTAGTTATTAGTTATGATGGCATTAATGATCATGAAATTGTGTTAATAAACTCAGCATTTGATTTTCCTTCACAAGCTAATGCTCAACCAAATGCTAAAGTAGCTTTATTTCCTAAACATACTGTAGTATACGCAAGAGGTACGGCAGGAACAGGTAATATAACGCTTTCTGGATATTACGTCTAAGGAGATAGAATGAGTAATTTAGTTAGTTCGGTTCGAGTTAGGTATGAACCTTTACGTAGTGTTGGATTTGCAGGAATATCAGCGGTCTATGCAGGAGTTGGCTTACCTTTTGAAAATCCCGTAAGAATATTAAAAGTTACCAATCTCACTAGTGCTAATATTCTTGTATCTCTTAATGGTATTGATGATCATGATATAGTAGCTGCAAATGGATTCTTTTTATATGACTATGCTTCTAATAAAGCAAACGCAGCAGGTCTTCTTGAGCAACCTCAAGGGGATAGGATCTATGTAAAAGCAGAAAATACTTTACCTATATCAGGAAACCTCTATGTAACTGTAGTGTATGCTTCTCAGGTATAAAAGGAGAAAGTAATGAGTCAAGCAGGAAATTTTTTCACATCTGGAGCATTCCCACCTGGAAGTGTAGTTCAGACCTTAAAAGGTAATTCCGGAGGTCCAGTTGGGCCTGATGGTACTAATAATATTAACGTTGTTGGAGATGGTGTTGGTATAACAGTAGCTGGTAGCTCTGTAACTAATACACTTACCATCTCATTAGTTGGCGGTGGACCAGTAGTCGAAGAATTTCATACAGATAATGGTGACGTTGCAATTCCTATTGCAGGCGTGATTAATATAATAACTGATGTAGCAAATCAAAATTCAGGATCATCTGTAGCGTTTTCTGGTATTGGAAACATAATTACTCTAAATTTAACTGATAGTAATATTAACACTATTATTGGTCAAGATAGTGGAAACCCTACGATATCAGGATTATCAAATACGGTATTAGGAGCATCTTCAGCAATAAACATTTCAACTGGCAATTCAAACACATTCATAGGTGGAGATGCTGCTCCAAACATTACAACAGGTAATTTAAATACTATTATAGGAAGTGGAACGGCAGAACTTTATACTTCAAGTGAAAGCAGCAATATAATTATTGGCGCTGATATTGATGGTGTTACAGGTGAATCGAATGTTCTCAGAATTGGTGTAGCAACGGGTACAGCAGATGGAGAACTTAATAAAGCTTTCATTAGTGGTATTGATGGAATCAATGTCGGATCAACAGCTACTGTTGTAACAGAAGTTGGTAATCAACTTGGAACAGCTGTTATTACAGCAGGAACTGGTATTACCATTACTCCTGGTGCAAATCTAATTACTATAGCTAGTTCTGGTTCAGTAACCTTAGCATATACAAATGTTACTACATCACCTTATGTTGTACTTATTACAGATGACTATTTAAGTGTTGATTCTACTGCTATTCCTATAACAATTCAATTACCTAATGCAGCAACACTTGGTAGAACATTTGTAATAAAAGATAGAACAGGAACAGCTGATACTAATAATATTACTGTCACGACAGTTGGTGGCGTTGTTAATATAGATGGTTCTACTACTTTTGTAATGGATTCAGAATATCAATCTGTTGCCATTATTGGTAATGGATCATCATATGAAATATATTAATAGGAAAAAAAATGTCATATAAGCAACGATCTCCCTTACCAATTGTTGAAGGTGGTACACAGACACAATTGATGACTCCATATGCCGTTATTTGTGGTGGAATATTTAGTACAACTCCTATTCAATTTGTTGATTCTTTAGTAACCGCTGGTTTAGTATTAACAGCAAATGGCCCTTTTGGTGGATTACCAAGCTTTCAAGATATTGCTTCTATTGGTGCTGTAACTACACTTACAGGAGACAATGGTGGGGCAATATCACCTTCTATGGGTAATATTAATATAAAAGCTAATCAAGTAGGATTAGGAGCAGGATCATCAGTATTTTTTTCTGGTAGTGGTAATACTATTCAATTTGAAGTGAGTGATGGTAACTTAAATACTATTATTGGTGTGGCTAGTGGTAACTTAACAATATCAGGCCAAGGTAATACTGCATTAGGAGAAAATAATGCAATAGTACTTTCATCAGGTGAGGATAATGTTTTTTTTGGCACTCAAGTAGGACAAAGTTTAACTACGGGTTCACGGAATATATTTATAGGAAAGTCTGCAGGAGCTAGCTATATATCAAGTGAAAGTAGTAATGTACTTATTGGTTTTCAAACTATAGGTACGGTAGGCGAATCAAATACTTTACGAATTGGTAATAGTACAGGAACAGGAATTAATCAGCTTAATAAAGCTGTTATTTCTGGTATACGTGGTATAACAACAGGTGTTGCAGATGCTATTCCTGTTTTTATTGATTCTACCGGTCAACTTGGAACCGCTGGTGGTAGCATTAGTGCTATAACTTCAATAACTGGCAATACTGGGGGAGCACAAACAGGCCCTGCAATTACATTTGCTGGTGGTACTACGGGATTATCATTTGGTGGTGCAGCAAATACAATTACTACAACATTTGCGGGGATTACTGCTAATGGTGGAACTGTATCCTTGGCAACCGATGCTACAACAAGTACTGTTAATATAGGTACGGGAGCTGGAGCAAAAACTGTTAATATTGGAAGTAATAACACTACATCAAATACAACGATTACAGCAGGATCTGTAGGTATACAGCTTGATTCTTCAGTTAACAATGGTCCTATTTCTATTACATCTGGTACCGGAACTATAAGTATAGCTACTGCAAATGCAACAGCAACTATATTAAATATAGGTACTGGTAGTGGTGGGAAAGTAATTACTATTGGAGCTACTACCACTGGTTCTACCACAACAATAAGATCAGGTGATGGTGGTCTGACCATCAATTCTAATACGGGTATTTTAGGTATATCAGCTGATGCTACAACAACCACTGTAAATGTAGGTAGTGGTGCTGGTACTAAAACAGTTACAGTAGGTAGCACTAGTAATACATCTTCAACCACGATTCAATCGGCAACTGGTGGAATTGCGATAACTGCTGGTAATGGTGTGATTACCATGAATTCTGGAACTTCTAATGTTAATATATCTAGTGATGCTACAGCAAACAATGTCAATATTGGTACAGGTGCTGGCGTTAAAACAGTTACATTAGGAAGCACTAATACTACTTCTATAACAGCTATTAAATCTGGAAGTGGTGGTATTACTGTAAACTCAGGTACTGGTACCATAGGCATATCAGCTGATAATACAGCAACTACGGTAAATATGGGTACAGGTGGTGGTGTAAAAACAGTTACTGTTGGTAGTACAAATACTACTTCAATTTCAACACTTCAGTCGGGAAGTGGCGGTATTTCTATCACAGCTACTAATGGACCTATTACTGCAAATTCTGGTACAGGTATTTTTGGATTATCAGCTGATGCTACAAATAATACGGTAAATATTGGTACAGGGGCTGGAATTAAGACAGTCACTCTTGGTAGTGTAACAACTACATCAGTTACAACTGTTCAATCAGGAACTTCTGGTATTTCTATTACAGCAACAAATGGTGTTATAACCGCCAATTCTGGTACTGGAACTGTATCAGTATCAACTGATGCTACAGCAAATACAATAAACATTGGTACAGGTGCTGGCGTTAAAACAGTTACATTAGGAAGCACCAATACTACTTCTATAACAGCTATTAAATCTGGAAGTGGTGGTATTACTGTAAACTCAGGTATAGGTACTATAGGTATATCTGCTGATAATACAACAACTACATTAAATATCGGTACGGGTTCAGGAGCTAAAACAGTTACTATTGGTAGTACTACTACTACTTCGTCGGTACTTATTCAAACTGGAGCTAGTGGTAGCATTTCTATCACAGCTACTAATGGACCTATTACTGCAAATTCTGGTACTGGTATCATGGGTATTTCAACTGATGCTACTACAAATACGGTTAATATAGGTACAGGTGCTGGTCTAAAAACAGTTACAGTTGGCAGTACTAATACTACTTCTACAACAGCTATTCAATCAGGATCTGGCGGTATTACTATAAACTCTGGTACTGGAAATATAAGTATAGCAACTGATGCTACAAATAATAATATAGATATAGCTGATGGAGCTGGTGTAAAAAATCTTACTATTGGTAGTAGTAATACTACATCAAGTACTACAATTCAAGGTGGTTCTAATGGTATCAATATTACTGCTGCTCCTAGCAATGGTACTATTACTTTAAATTCTGGTACAGGTTCTATAGCTATATCAACTAATGCTGCAGCAAGTACAGTAGATATAGGTACAGGTGCTGGCGTTAAAACAGTTACATTAGGTAGTACTAATACTACTTCTATTACAACAATAAGATCAGGTACTGGTGGTATTACTATAGGAACAGGAGCACAAGATAAAACAATTGCTATTGGTAGCACTACAGGAGTATCTGCTCTAACACTGAATTCTGGAACTGGTGGTATTACTGCTACAGGTGTTGTTGGTGTAACAGCGGCAGGTGGTGTTCCTGTAGTAATTAGTGCAGCAGGTTTACTTGGAACTATTGTTTCATCAAAGCGTTTTAAGCATGATATTGAAGATATGAATGATGAGTCATCATCAATTCTTAATTTACGTCCCGTAACGTTTATATATAACGGTGATATTTCAGAAAAAAAACAATATGGACTCATTGCTGAAGAAGTAAATGAAATATTCCCTGATATTGTGGCACGAAATAAAGATGGTGAAATAGAAACAGTTCAGTACCATGTATTGCCTGCACTTTTATTAAATGAAATTAAAAAACTTAATTCACGAATAGCTGCTTTAGAAGCTCGTTTATAAAATAGTTATATTTATCTCACTAGGAGAGTAATAATGAGTAATAGATTAGGTGGAAAGCAAGGAACCGCATATACCGGAACTAATGCTAATCAACCACCAAACTGGACCTTTAACGATAGAGATCCAAATGACTTCGATATTCAAAATGTCTCTATAGGAGATATGTGGCTTAATGAAGCAAATGAAACTGTTTGGGTACTTGTTTCTCTTGCGGGAGATATGGTATCAAAGGGATCATTAGCTACATGGCAAAAACTAGAGAGTAGTTCAGGATCATTAGACACATTAACAGGTGATAGCGGTGGTGCAATTACTCCTGATGGTCTTGCTAATATAAATCTTGTATCAGGTATAGTAGGGTTTTCATTTGATGGCAATCCTGGGACTAATACTATAACACTCAATTCAACTGGTGGACCTGGTGATGTCGTCCAAGAAGTTACCGGTAATAGTGGTGGACCAGTTGGGCCAACTCTAGGAAACATAAATATTGTTGGAGATGGGACCACAATAACCATCGCAGGCAACCCTGGAACAAGTACTCTTACTGCATCAGTAATTGGTGGTGGTGGAGGAGCAACATCTTTTCCTACCGATGATGGCACTGCCAATGACATTGGTGGGGTACTTAATATAATTACTGATAATGCAGCATTACAAGCAGGATCATCTGTCTTATTTTCTGGCACTAGTAATACTGTTTTATTAGAAGTAACTGATGCTGATGATAATACTATAATTGGTCTAAATAGTGGCAATCTAACATTGTCTGGAACAAATAATACTGTATTAGGATCAACATCTGCGCCAATTCTTACAACAGGAAGTTCTAATGTTGTTATTGGGGGAACTTCTGCAAGTTCATTAACTACCGGACAACGCAATGTCATCATAGGTGCTGTTACTGGTAATAATTATACTGGAGCTGAGAGTAGTAATATAGTTATTGGTAATCAAGTAGGGGGCATTTTAGGTGAATCAAATACCCTTAGAATTGGTGTATCGACCGGTACTGGTAATGGACAGCTTAATGCATCATTTATTCATGGTATACGTGGAATAACTCCAGCTGCTGCTGATGGCATTCCAGTATTTATTGATTCTAGTGGTCAATTAGGTACTGTTGGAGCTGGTGGTTTACTAACAACATTGACAGGTAATACTGGTGGTGCTGTTTCTGGTACTGCTGGTAATATTAATGTAATTGGAGATGGAGCTACTATTACCGTAACTGGTAATCCTGGAACAAGTACTTTGACAGTATCATTGGTTGGTGGTGGAATTGGAGCACAATCATTTCCTACTGATGATGGAACTGCAACTGAAGCTGCTGGTATTCTTAATATAATTGCTGACAATGCATCACTAAATGCAGGAGCAACAGTTTTATTTTCTGGCGCAAGTAATACTATTACGTTGGACGTAAGTGATGATGATGATAATACCATTATCGGTTCAGATAGTGGTAATTTAACATATACACCAGGAGTAGCTTTAGCTAATACAGTATGTGGATCAACTTCTTTAAGGGGTCTTACGACTGGATCTAATAACTCTGTGTTTGGATCATTCTCAGCATCACTTATTACAACAGGGCTAGCTAATACAATCATTGGTGAAGGCTCGGGAATTTCAATAACTACAGGGAACCGTAATTTAATTGTTGGATCTGTTACAGGAAATGCTTACACATCTACCGAGAGTAACAATATAATTATTGGTAACTTAGTCACTGGAACTTTGGGTGAATCAAATGCATTAAGAATTGGTTTATCAACGGGAGCAGGAAATGGGCAAATTAATAAAACATTCATTCAAGGTATTCGTGGAATAACTCCAGCAGCTGGTAATGGCGTTCCTGTATTTATAGATTCTAATGGTCAACTTGGAACAGTTGGTATTGGTGGTGCAACAATTGATACAGTTACTGGTAATAGTGGTGGACCAGTTGGGCCAACATTAGGTAATGTTAATATTGTCGGTGATGGCACTACTATAACAATAGTAGGATCTCCTGGAACAAGCACACTCACTGCATCTGTAATAGGCGGTGGTGGCGGAACAACGGTATTTGATGGTGATGATGGAACAGCAACTCCTGCTGGTGGTGTAATTGAAATTATAGCTGATACAGCAGCTCTTCACTGCGGAGCAACAGTATCATTTGATGCTTCTGGTAATGAAGTTTTGCTTAATGTAACTGATACTAATGGTAACACTATTATTGGTGAAGATAGTGGTAATTTAGCATATACAGGAACAAATAATACTGTAGTGGGAGGAAGTTCTTTAATATCTCTTACAACGGGAAATATTAACTCTATATTTGGACAAGCATCTGCATTGAATCTTACTACTGGAAGTGGAAACTCTATATTTGGAGGATCTGTTGCAGCGAATCTTATTACAGGAGAAGACAATACTATATTAGGATCTGCTTCAGCATTAAATCTCACATCTGGATTAGCTAATACAATTATTGGACAAGGATCTGCAACTTTATTAGTCGATGGGACTAATAATATTTTCTTAGGATCCACTACAGGAAATTCTTATACTACTACCGAGAGTAGTAATATAATTATTGGTAATTTAACTCCAGGTGTTGTAGGAGATTCGAATACTTTAAGAATTGGATTATCTACAGGCTTAGCAGATGGACAACTTAATAAAGCATTTATTCATGGAATTCTCAATATAATTCCAGATATTGATGATGCTATTCCTGTATTCATTAGTTCGAATGGACAACTTACTACAGAAGGTGTTGAACTTGCTGAAGCATTTGATGGTGATACAGGATCTGGTGCTACACCTACTAATGGTATAATTAATATAATAGCAAATACAGCAGCAAAACATGCCGGTTCAACGGTATCATTTTCTACTTCTGGTAATACAATATTGTTCAATGTAACTGATGCTAGTAATAATACTATCATGGGTTTGAATGCTGGTAATACAGCGTCATCAGGAACATTTAATACTGTATTTGGAGCAACATCTGCACCAGTTATTACAACTGGAGGATCTAATACCATATTTGGATCAGTTTCTGCAGGAGTTCTTTCAACAGGAACATTAAATACTATTTTGGGTGGAGGATCAGGAGCTGCATTAACTACAGGTCAACGTAATACTATTCTTGGAGCTGTTACAGGAAATAATTACACATCCAGTGAAAGCCGTAATATAGTTATTGGAAATTCAGTTACCGGCGTAACTGGTGAATCAAATGTTCTTAGAATTGGTTTATCAACAGGTACTGGTAATGGTCAGCTTAATAAAGCATTTGTTGCTGGTATACGTGGAATAACAACAGGCGTTGCAGATGCTATTCCTGTATTCATTGATTCAAGTGGACAACTTGGAACAGCTGGTGGTTTTTCATCTGCTTCATCATTTACGACTGATTCTGGTACCGCAATACCTTCTGCTGGTATAATTAATATTTTAGCTAGCAAATCAACAAAGCATGCCGGTTCGACAGTATCATTTTCTGGTTCTGCTAATATAGTGCTATTCAATGTAACTGACGGTAGTAACAATACTATTATGGGCTTGAACGCTGGCAATTTAACATTATCAGGATCCAATAACTCTGTTTATGGAGCAAATGCAGCGACAGCGTTTACTACAGGAGGTTCTAATGTTATATATGGAGTGTCTGCAGCTAATTCTATTACTACAGGGGCTGCTAATGCTATATATGGAACATCTGCAGCACCAAATATGACGACAGGATCTTCTAATGTTGTAGTTGGATCATTATCCGCATCAGCTCTTACAACAGGTATATCTAATAATATTGTTGGTAGAGGTTCTGGAACAGGATTGACTACTGGTCAACGCAATGTGATTGTTGGAACAACTTCAGGTAACAACTTCACATCAAGTGAGAGCGATAATATAATTATTGGCGCCACTGTTACTGGAACGACAGGAAACTCAAATAGTCTTAGAATTGGTTCTGGGACGGGTACGGGAAATGGTCAGCTTAATAAATCATTCATACACGGCATTCGTGGTGTAACACCAACTATTAACGATGGTATACCTGTTTTTGTGAATTCAGTTGGTCAGCTTGGTACAGTTGGAACAGGTGGTGGTGGTGGCGGTGGCAGTATATCATCATTTTTTGCATATTTAAATACTACAGTTTTCGGTGCGACGGGCGATGGTACTATTTATCAAATTATTTATGATACTAAACCATTTGATTTAGGTGGAGATTTTAATCTTGGAACTTCAGTATTTACTGCTCCTATTACAGGATTATACAATTTCGCTTTTGGCGTGTTTTGTGAAGGTACTTTTTTTAATGGTAGTAGTCAAAATCCATCCTATGTAACACTTACTACAAGCACTAAAATATTTTCAAGAATTGTAAATACGCCAGTTACAAGTGGTATATCAGGTTTTTCTTTAAAATATAGTCAAACAGGAAGTGATATTTATACTAATATGACTGCAGGTGATACTGCTTTTGTAACAGTAAAATCAGGATCATTGCCAGCGACCGCAAATGTTCAGGTTGATGGAACTACCACGGGACCATTTGCCCCTTCTACTACCGGTATAGTTAACTTTTTTGGTGGTTCTTTAGTATCTTAAAAAATTTAAAGGAATAAAAATGAAAATATTAGTAAACGATAAAGAAATATTTACTCTTTCAGATACACAAGAACAAGTTATTAAAAATGATGTATCTGCAGATATATTTGATGAAGATATGAATCGTCGTCTTGAATGGGTATTAACGCATAAATATGAACAATGCTTTAAGCGTTTAAAAGATGAATGGGATTCAAAGTTAGCAATAAATGGTGTTAAAATGATTCCAACTGATCCTGATGAATATGCTAAACTAGTTTTCTCTCAACCTAATTATCAAGATAGAGCTACAAGAGATTTACCTCAAGAGCCATTAGTTTTTGAAGAAACGTTAGAAGTTTAAACTTTTCAGTCCTCCTGCTCATCGATCCTATAGTTATCCAAACTAACTATGGGATCTGTTTTTTAATTGACTAGATGGTATAATATATCTATTTACACAAAAAGCCTCCCATGGAGACTAACCTTCACCATGGGAGACACTTATAAGAAGTTTCCTTCTCGTAAGTACAGTGCTCTAAGAAACTTGTTTTATATTTAATATTCTATTCACTTCTTCAGATATTAAATGTTCTGTTTTTTCAGAAAATATTCCCACTTTTTCCCAGCAAGGATAACATTCATCTTTACTCATTTGAATGTAAATTTCAAACGTATCACTCATCGTTTTTATTGTTTTACAAACTGTTCCATACGATGATTGATCATATTTGCAAGGCTTACTGAATCTAACAAGCATATTTTCTAGTTTCATTATTTTTTTCTTAAATAATCTTCTTGTGTCCTTTTGATTTTCAATATCTTAGCCCGTGCTCTATGATACTCAGACGAAGGAAGATCTGCCAATGTATGAATGTCATAGACTTCCATAATATCTTTAGCTATTTTCTCAAACCCCTCAAGCTCAATAAGTAGTTCATCATATTGATGCTTATTAATAACATCAGTGCGATCAATCTCTTCTTTCTTAGGAGAGTCTGGCTTTCTTAAGCTAGCCACGAGATGTTGTTCTGCTATTATTTCACCATTGTCATCAAACGCAATAGGATCGTTGTCTGATGGTGCAATACCCAACAACATCAAAGCATGCAAGCGCTTATGAATCTCATAGATGTTACCCGTCTGACGCTCAGTTTTACCAGTGACCACCCGGGCACATGAAGATATATACTGACCTGACTCATGACCTATAGTTGTTTTTAGGAGTGCAGCACCCGAACCTTCATCTAATAATTCAATGAACTGAAAGAACCCTAAACCATTTTTAGCCAACGATTCTCTCACGGCATCCAATATTGCTTGAAGGTTAGCAAACTTTCCTCCTGGGGCATCCTGGTTTGCTTTGAGTTGTTTATAATTTCCCTGAGCTTTACTCAAAGCACCCATGATTTCATTAATGTCAGTTGAACGGTAAATATTATTCTGTTCCATATTAACCTGTGATTATTTTTGAAGGACCAGATTCATCTTGCTTAGCGCCAGATTTTTTAATAGTTTCAATAAATTCATTATAAGCAGTCACAGCATTTGAAACATATTGATGCCGTGTTGCTATGAAATGATACGCTGGATATAGCAAACCAAACTTCTCCTGAATATCCTTTAGAATTCTATTAATTTCATCTAAATTAGTATCATCTATTGGTTTGCCACGATGACTATCAAGTTCAGCATGAAGATCTATATATTCTTGCCATACACGAGTAATTTCAACATCTAATTCGTTAGTTAACTTCTCTATCAATACCATTCTCTTCTCCTTTATAAATACGTTTGAGTGATTCAAATATTTTTTCTAACTGTGGGTTTTGATTATAGATTAAAGATTGAACTGGTTCCAGTTCTATAACTATTGTAGCCATCTTCTTTTCTAATTTCTCAATTTCAATAGTTATAGCCTTTAATTTATCATGTAATTCCATAAAAGATTCCATACGGGTATCGATTCTTTTTTGAAGAAGAGCTGCTATTTCTTTTATTGTCATTTCTTTTTGCATACCTGTCTCAAGTCGTGACAAAATGTCACAGGTTTAAATTATAAGTTATAAGATAAGTATAGATTGTTTAATAACTATGTCAACTGTAAGTATGCAGTGTGTTGACATTATGTATATTTAACATATACTATAAACTATAGATGATATAATTATTAAGGAAATATATGGATGTTAAAGATTACGTACAAAGAGCTGAAAAAATACGCATAAAAAGAATCATGTCCCGGTTGGATTTTTCACATGAGAGTAGAATTCATCCGCTTACATTTACTAATATTATGAAGAAACCTGAAACATGTTCGTTAATCACCATGCAAAAGCTAAGATCATTTGTTTTGAAATGGGAAGATAATAATATGAGTGTACAAGACTAAAGGATTTTATGGAAAACGTATCAACGAAGAATTATAATCCAGCAATGTCGGAAGATATAAGAGCTTTAGCATCAGCATTTTTATTAGCTAAGAATGAGTTTAGAGCTACAGGATTGGGTGGAGTTAATGCACATCAGAAGTATAACTACGCAAAGATAGCAGACATCTATCATGCAGTTGAAGGTGCTTTGTCTAAGAATAATATTATCATATGGCACTTTGCTCGACCTGAAGATGGAATAGAATATCTCCATACTCGTTTGATTCATGCAACAACAGGACAGTTTATAGAAGATTGCCGTGTTCTTGAAAGTGAGAAACCAGGTAATCAAGGTAAAGGTGCTGCTAATACATACATGAAGAAATATGCACTCTTATCACTTTGTGCCATTGCTACTGAAGATGATGATGGTGAGGGTGAAGAGAAGTATATTGCAAAGAATAAACCAGAATCAGATTTACTAGTTAAAGAAGAAATTGAGTATTTACATACACAACTAAAAGCATGTGCTAATGGGAAATTACTCTATGCCACTATACTTAAAGATTATAATATACGGTCTTTTGCTGATCTGCCATTTGCGTCTTATGCGGCAGTTAAATCGTATATAGCAAAGAATAGAGAATAGTATGAAATGTGATAAGTGTGATAAATTAGCGGATTCTTGTCTAAGAGGTCTACGTATATCTATTTATCGCTGCGAAGATCATGGACCTTACGATACTGATGCACCGATGTGGAAATTAGTTGAAAAAAATGAAGTAGTTTACTTTGAAAGTAATGCTCCTGAAATACTTGCTGAAAATGAATGGGTACTTACTTTTCTGTAGACAAATATTTAGGATTTAATAGAATATAGTCGTCGAGTATTTAACGATTAAATATATAGGACGAGTTTACACCCGTCCTTACATTTAGTTTTTATAAAAGGAAACATAACATCAATAATCTACCACAACCAATGACAATTTATGTCCAATAACCGAAACATATTATAAATGTATCACAACAATAGAATAAATCAAGTATCAAAAACAAATAAAAGCTTATTAACTAAGAGCTTTTCCCAAAAAGATTCACAGATTGATCATTATACTGCAACTCAACTTAAAATTTCTCAATACATTCGTAACTATCAAAGATATCCATGGATAAAGCTTTCTAATAAGAGGATAGCTAATGCTGTTGGCTGTTCTGTTATCACCGTAATTCGTGCTACTAATAAATTCCAGAAAGATGGTTTTATAACCAAATATCAAGAGAATCAATATACTTCTAATAACTATACATTTGGAATGATAGTTGATCATAAAAACAAAAGAATCTTTCAGTCAGAATATGATACCCCTAATAAGAGTAATCTTATCTTAGATAGTTTATTTAGAAGAGTGTATGTCTCTTACACGCACACACGAGACAATATACAAAAAAAAATAAAAAGGATCCTAAAAAAAGGAGAAAAAATGAATGCCGTTCAAAAACAAATGATTTTGAACCAGCGTAATAACCCCAAGCTTAAAGAAATTATAAATTCACCAAAAATAATGGAACGAATTATCACTCCCACTATCGAAAAGATTGCTAAAACTCTTACCCTTGATGAAAAAGAACGGTTTAAACTTGTAGCTTTTACTGAGGAAACACTTGAGCATGTGCAGCAGGAGATAGAATATGCTATTGCCAGCAAGAAAGTTCCCCATGCACCTAACAGAATGGAATGGATATTGTTGTTTGCTACTCAATATTGCGCTAACAACAACATGAAGCCTGATTGGAAATGGTATTATTATATTTGTGATATTTTGGGTATATCAATCAAGCCTGCCAAGGAGTCATCCTCTGTGCAACGAGGACAATGCCATGCGCCAAACAATAATCGAAAATTATCATCGTATGATCAGCTTGTTAAATTAAATAAAGAACTGATTAAAAGAGAAGAAAGATTTTCCATGTATGGTGGATCTCTTTTCGATAAAAGAACTATTGATAGTTTGAAGCAAAAAATTAATTTACTAAGGGAGAGTAGTAGTGAGAAGCAAGTCATACCGTATCAAAATAGCTCCAATAGCATGGCATCGTGTAGTGCGTAATGGAAGTCGATCCTATGATGCACATACACGAGATAAAGTTTGTTTTGGATTATATCTCAGTCAACAACATAATGAAGAACCTCTTTTCAGTAAACCTATTCACATTGACGTCACATTCTATATACCTTTCCCTAAACAAGTTAAAGATAAACCAATTCCACTTCATCACACTATAACTCCATCCCTCGACTGTCTTTACAAGTTTTTCCTTGATGCTATTAAAGATATATTGATAACAGACATTCGCGTAATCTGTTCACTGTCCATGAAAAAAGTGTATGATAAAGAACCTAGAACGGAGTTAGTAATTACTGAGGTAGAATAATATGGCAAAAGAAAAAGAAATGCCTAAAGATAACATAGATATTCAACCCCTGACAAATACGCGAACGTGGCGTGATTTCATCAATAACGACTCATTTATGTTCTTTCCAGAGAAACAAGATTGGCGTAAAAGATTTATATGTACCATTTTAGAATGGGCTTCTAAAGAAGATAGTTTAGAGATTACGGATTTCGCTATTGAGATGAAAATGCGTCGCTCAACAATTTATGATTGGGCTAATAAATACCCAGAGATCAAAGAAGCTCTCGATCAAGCACGTTTGATGATAGCATCTCGTAGAAAAAAGGGAGCGCTTGTTCGTAAGTTTGATAAGGATGTTGTGTTTAAGGATCTCCATAAATATGATCCTGAATGGCTTGAAATTAACAAGTATCATTCTGATATGAAGACTGAAGAAGCTAAGCAATCCCATACGTTTATTATCAATGATGCTAAACCTCGTATTGTAAGTAGAGAAGAGATGTCAGGAGCTATCGACAAGTTATTGACAGTTGAGGAGAAAGAATGATTAAGTCACTCTGTAGTTATATGTTTTTTAATCATGAGAAATGTAAAGATGAAGCTCATCAAGAAACATTGAAACTGATCAACCAAATTCAAGAACTTAAAGCAATTAACGATTACCAAGCATTTGAACTTGAGCAGAAGATAGATACTCTTGAGAAAGAGAATCATTTGTTAAAAGACAAAATACAGGTTCGCAGAAAGAAGCGTTCTGATAAATTAAAAGCTAAACGTGATCGCGGTACGATAAAGGTGATATCTCATGAATGATCATTTAGAGCTACAACTTATTAATGAATTACGTGCAATGTTACAACAGACGAATGAAAAGTATAAAGACTTCTTCCATATCCAATTGATTACCCTTTGCGATATGAAAGATATGACATGTTCTGAATGTATAGATTCAGAGTTTGGGCAGCAATGTAAACGTTGTGTTATTGGTTTTGAGGAATTGAGTAAGCAATGAATGATGAAGAATATAAAGAATGGTATGAAGCGATAGATAGAAGAATTGAACAAACAACACAGGATTACAAAGGGCCTCATTGCTGTTTGACTATGGAGAAAGCATTGGAAGTTCGTCCTGATACATTTAGCTACGATGATAAATGTAAAACTTATTATGTGGTTCATCCTATACCTGGGGTTTGTTTAGAGCTTTTTCATTGTATGTTTTGTGGAAAAAATTTATTGTGGAAACTTTAATGAGCGTTGAAGTACAAGTAGCTTTAGATAAATTTTCCTTACGTTGGTATCAAGAAGAGATATGGGACACTATAGAACAACAAAAATCTAAGCGAATACTCTATATTGCAAGCCGCCGAGCAGGTAAGGATATCCTTTTTTGGAATCTTGCCATTCGTCAATGTATCAAAAGGGTCTGCTTAGTGTTTTATGTATTGCCAACCTATGGACAAGGTCGTAAAGCTATATTCGATGCCATTGCCATTGATGGAACTAAGTTCCTTGATTACCTTCCCAGTATGCTTGTTGAAAGTGTCAATCAGTCCGAGATGAAAATACGATTTAAAAACGGATCGATATTGCAGATCATTGGTGGTGACACATACGATAGCTCGTTGGTAGGAACTAATCCTTACGCGGTAATACTTTCAGAGTATAGTTTAATGCCACCAGACATTTTCTCGTTCATACGACCTATTCTTGCAGCAAATGGAGGATGGTGTGCAATTGTCGGGACACCTCGTGGTAAGAATCATCTCTTTTCTCTCTACAAGATATCGCAAGAGTTACCTGAATGGACTATATTTGTTCATAAGGCATCTGAAATAGGACACATTCCAACTGAAGTATTATCTCAAGAACGATCGCAAATGGATGAAGGGCTTTACCTTCAGGAATATGAGTGTAGTTTTGATCGTGGTATATCAGGAAGTTTTTATGGTACGCATCTTGATGCGCTAAAACTGAGAGGACAGATAGGTCATGTTCCATGGGAGCCAGGTTTGCTTGTTTATACAGCTTGGGATATTGGTGTTAATGATGCTACTACTATAATATTTTTCAATGTTGTAGGAGATGGAAGTGTTATTCGTATTATCGATTGTTATTCTAATAATAATCTTGGTCTTGATCATTATGTAAAGATATTACAGGAAAAGCCTTATGCGTATAGTAAGCATTTTGCTCCCCATGATATTAAAGTACGTGAATGGGGGGGGGGAGCGGTAACTCGCTATGAAAAGGCACGCCAGCTCGGCATTAATTTTTCTCTTGTTGATCAGATAGGTATTATTGATGGTATAGAAAATGTATGGACTCACTTTAATAAGTTTTGGATTGACGCTGAAAAGTGTCGTTCGCTTATTGATGCTCTTGAGAACTATCGCAAAGAATGGGATGAAGCAAAGCAAATGTATCTACCTAAGCCAGTTAAATCATGGGCTTCACATTTTGCTGATTGTTTACGATATTTATGTGTGGCTATTCATAAAGCCAAGCGAGGCATGTCTCCAGAAGACTTTGATAGGAAGAAAGCACAAGCGTTGTATGGGAACCAGGGAGACCTACCTCGCTTTTTTAGAGATGACTCCCGTTATGACAGGTATAAATAGTGAAAAACAAATTGATTTTTCTCTTCCTTTTTGCAACTAGTAGCCTATTATGCGCAAACACATCTGATTTACGTGTGGTACATATATATAAAAATGTACCGATGTGTCCTCATAAAAATAATACTATGCTCCAAATAGCTCTCATTTGCGCTTCATGGGCAGCTAAGTATACGGTTTATACGTTTGAGGAGTTAAAATATCATGACGATAAAACAGAATTTGTGGCATACAATAGTGATTGTATGTTCTCTTTACGAATGAACAGAAGAAATCATGAATGTGAAATAGAATTTAATGCTGATGACGATAGTTTTAATTATTCTAGTTTCAAAGAAATTATGGATTTCTATTTTCTGAATAAATAATAGACGTAAATATTGGTTATTGATGTTAAAACGTTATAGACTTCTTTCTAGACTCTTATGGAAGGAGTTTTAGGAGGGTATAAAATGTTGATGAGGCAAACTGACTCGTTAGATTCTATGAGTGGTGGTTATAGCGCCATCAAAAAGAAAATAGATGCTGACTATACCGCCAATCAGGCAATATGGCAGGTATATTGGACTGAGGCTACAATAGATACTCGTCTTGAAGCGGGTGATACTTCGCTAATGGCAGAACTTAATACCACGATGCCCAATAATAATAGAGGGTCTTTCTATTTTAACCGTGTTAGGCCTTTATGTAACATGGTATCTGGTTATCAACGTCGTAATAGAAAATCTACTATTGTTGTCCCATTAGAAAATGGAGATCAGCAGACTTCAGATCAATTAACTAAAGTTCTTCTTAATATATATAAGCGTGAAGGCGTTTATGAAACCATATCTGAGGCATTCCATCAAGGTGGATGTATTGCTGGTATGAATTTGCTTCACGTATATATGGATTATCGTAATGATCCTGTTTCAGGTGACCTTAAAGTAGATAACTGTTCATACAATAGTTTCTTTATTGATCCCTACTTTAGAAAACCAGATCTATCCGATTGTTCTTTTGTTTGGAGGAGATCTTATTTATCTCATAGTGCAGCAGCAGCATTGATGCCTGACAGATATGAAGAGATTATGTCTTTGCCTGGCAATCCAACAGGAACAGGTAGAGATGGCAGATTCCAATATATGCCTGAAAGCTTCGGACAAACTCAGCAAAATAGACTTGCGTATGATGAATACTATTATCGTGATTATAGAAAACAAAAATTACTCGTTGATAAAATGACCGGTGAGACGTTTGAGATTACTAATCAATCTGATCTTGATGTGAAGACTTTCCTTGAGCATTACCCTCAAGTTACTGTAATAGAACAGGATATTCCAACTGTTCGTATGGCGATCATGATTCAGGATAAAGTATTTTACGATGGTCCTAATAGCTTGAATATAGATGTATATCCATTTGTACCAGTGCTTGGCTATTATAATCCAATGATGCCTTATTTTTATAGCCGTATACAGGGTATATGCCGATCGCTCAGGGATCCACAGATTCTATTTAATCGTCGTATAATACTGTCAGCAGATGCCGCTGAATCGGTAGTAAATAGCGGTTGGATATTTAAAGAAAACGCAGTCGTTGACGTTAAACATCTCTTTCAAACAGGTCAGGGACGCATAATTCCATTAAAGGAAGAAGCGCAAATGACTGATATCCAACAGATATCTCCACCTGATATTCCACAATACTTTTTCCAGTTACAGGATACATTTTCTAAAGAGATGAACTTAGTCTCTGGTATCAATGAAGAACTTATGGGTTCAGCGCTTGATGATAAAGCAGGGATATTATCTGCACTCCGCCAAGGGGCAGGTCTTACAACTTTACAGCCTCTATTTGATAGACTTGATTTCTCACAAAATTTACTTGGTGAATTAGTAATGAAGGTTATACAACATAACTATACGCCTGGTAAGATTAAGAATTTACTTGAGGGTGATGAACCTGCGCCATTATTTTATAACAAATCATTTGGTAAATATCATTGTATGGTAGAGATGGGATTCAATACTGAATCTCAAAAACAGATGCAGTTTGCTCAACTTATGCAACTCAAAGAGATAGGTGTTCCTATTCCTGATTCAAGCCTTATTGATGCAGCAACGATACAGAATAAAGACGAGATTATTCAAAAGATGGAACAACAACAGAAAGAAGCTCAACAAATACAGCAAATGCAAATCCAATCTACTATGCAAGAACAAGAAGCCCGCACTCAGTTGGCTCAAGCTCATGCAATGGCTAACCAAGGTCTTGGTGCAGAAAGATTTAGTCGTATTGATGAGAATAAGGCACTTGGCGTTGAACGTCGTGCCAAAGCAGTTGCAGATGATAATATGGCATTATTGAATTTTGTGAAAGCGATGAAAGAAATAGAAAATATAGACATTAGCCACTTACAACAGATAATATCTATACAGCAGATGATTAAACAACAAGAAGCTATCAAAGAAGAAGAAATAAATTCTCCTCAAGCCTCTTCAGAGTAGTTCTGAAATGGTTAGATAGAGGTGATACCTTGCGCATAATAGCGCAGTTTCTAACGAAGGAGCCGACTATGGCAAAGAAAAAATATCACAATGGTGATGGACGTGGGATGATGGCGCGTCGTGAGTTCAATGAAATGGGTCATCCGAGCAGCCGCTCTAGTGAAAAAGCAGGCTTTTATAGTGAAGGTATGAAGCGTCGTTATGATAATAGCGATCCAGTGCCTAACACAGTAAGTGGTTTGGAAGCACGTGAATCATATTCTGGTCATAAAGAAAGCCGTAGAATGATGGCTCGTGACGGAGCTATGATCAGAGAAGATATGTCCGCACCGTGCTTGCTTCCACGTAATGTGATTGATGAATACTGGCCAAGAGCTGCTAATTATCATATGGGTTATGTAGATGATTTATTTTATGGCGCTCAAAAACAAATGCATGAAGATTATGCAGACTTTGGCCGCGAAATGGAACCTAAGAAATACTAAGGAGAACTCATGCCAGGAGCTCCAAGACCTAATGAACAATGTATGAAAATCGCATACAAAATTCTTAATACTCCAAAAGACAAACGACAAGATAATCAAAAAAAACCGTCTCCGGAAAAGATTAGGGAATGGTTCCGCGATAGTTCTACTGCTCAGTAACTTTGTAGGAGCAACTATCTATAAACTGTAGATAGTTGCTCCTACATTAAAAATAATAAATAAAAATATGCACTTTTAGTGTAAAAGGACTAGTATGAAGTACAAATGTGATCATGACGATCATCATAAAAAAGATAAAAAAATTGCTAAAAAAGCTCACAAAGTAATGAAAAAAGTTTCTAAAGCTAAAGTTAAGAAGCATGATAAAGTTGAAAAAGTGATGCATGAGTTCAAAGAGCATAAACTACATAGTGGGTCTAAGAAAGGTCCGGTAGTTAAAAATCCTAAACAAGCTATTGCTATTGCTTTAAGTGAAGCTAGAAAAGTATCTAAGAAGAAAAAGTAAATTGTTTTAGCTAACTCCTCGAAACAATTTAGTACTACTGCAATATCC
>Ga0193724_1000017_pt1 | contig 36804 bp, 58 predicted proteins | sample H2a1metaG_FD_146005 | JGI IMG/M metagenome (GOLD analysis project Ga0193724, IMG submission 146005) | Soil microbial communities from a riparian zone of the East river system, Colorado, United States - H2a1 | ecosystem: Environmental > Terrestrial > Soil > Riparian zone | place: USA: East River... | reverse complement strand
GACAGAGACGATCACTGCGTTATCATTACTATTGAAGATGATTTTCTTAATTCCGAAAATCCCCATCATCGCAATACGCTGCAAGTTGCCTACATCTTGGAAGTCAGACTTGATTATGAAGCCCGCCACGTCAGCCTTCCCATCTGTGTAACCTTTACCAAACGCAATCCCACCAGCATCGCGGCCAGTGAAGATATTACGCCTAGAGTTGGCAACAGCCGCGGAAGTTCCTGAGTCAACACCATTAGGTATCTTGTCAGAGTTAAATACGCGTGTTTGAGAGAAGATGAACGAACGCTGCATCTCGCCTTCGCCACGACCAGAAGTAATCAATGCTTGTTGAATATCTCTGTACTGTAGAGAAGCTGAAGCATCTGTTAGCAAATCCATGTAAGATTGCGTATGGCAATAATAGTGGTATTTGATTTCAGAAGTTTCAGAGAGTGGGCGTATGTACGGACGTGCTGTTTGCGCAACAGTTTCGCAAGTCAGAATGTCTGTAAGCTTGGCAGTTGCAGTTGTATCAGCAGCTACTGCTTGGTCAGTCGTAAGTCCATTAGGTCTTATGATACGAGTTACACCAGCTGTCGTAGATGGAGCAACAGCAGCATTTAGCCCTGTGATCTTAAGTCTGTCATTACCGGAGTATGCTACACCATCATAAGTTATGGTTGTTGCAGTATTACCGGCAAGCTGATTAAACGCACCAAGTAGGCCACGGGTCTTCATCCATTCAGATTCAACACGGTATGTGTCTTCCGGAATGTCATAAAGAACGCGTTGAGCATCGATTGTGTACGCTGCGGGGTTTTCTACCACAATACGTAGTTGGTCAATGTTCACATTATCAGTGAAGTAAGTAAGCGCTGATTCAAGACCTGTAGCAGATTGCATGCCAAGTAAACCTTGGTCTGTAAGTCTGTTTAGGAATGAAATAGTAACGCGGTCGCCCGCAGTTTTAGATGTATTATCAACGCGGCGCAGAGTGCCGGCCTTCATCATTTGGCCAAGCATTTCTGTGTCAGTCACGAAGTCATATAAGGTCCTTTCTGACCATAACTTTACGACCGATGCCGAGTTGGTATTAAACGTGGTTACTGCCATGTTGAATGCCCTCGTAAAGGTTGAAATATGTAAATATCTCTTGCCGTTCACGAGGTGGTTTACCGAGGCTACCTTAGCTCGAACCTTTTAGGGAGTTGCTTATCTCCGTTGGCTGTATCGTTGCCCAAATGCAAGTATGGCTTCGCCTATATCCCCTAACTTGTTATAAAAAGCCGAGAACAAGCAAAGCCGTTATATTACAATAACTTACTTGTTTATTGCTTGCAACAACTATCTCAATCGGTCCAACATCTTATGGAAAGACTCAGGGTTAACCCCTGACAATGGATTCCCCGATTTATTCATTGCCGATGCTATATCAGTTGGGATAGAACCAAAGCTACTACTATTGCCCAGATTACCAGTATTGGCACTCCGCTCCATGTTTTTTGATATTGCCGCAACATTTTTAGTCGGACCGGTTTTGGATTGTGCTTTAGGGGTGTTATAGCCATAATTTTTCGCCATTTTATAGATTGTCTCGGCAGCATTCTTGCCACTGTTTAAAGAGCGCGTTAGTACATCGCGCAATTTAGCTCCAACATAGTTATTAGCAGCCCTATCATCGCCTAACAAGTCTTTAGCGATATTAAACTCCACGTCTTGAACATGTTTCATAGCTTCATGAAAATCAGGGTGTTCTTTAGCATACGCGGACTCTTGAGCTACTACCATATTGTGGTACTGCATCTCTTGAGTACGAGTTTGTGTATCCTGCGCCACATTTTGTAGTTGCAATTTTAACGCTTCTATTTCACGCTTAGCATAGTTATAAGTTTCGGTATCCAATGGATCTATGTCTTCTATGGTGGCTTGTTGGGATTGTGGTTGCAATACTGCTTGTTGATGCATATTGGTAAGCATTTCGTATTGCGTCTCAGCCCTAATGCGTTCCTCACGTTCTTTTAAGAGCTGGGCTTCTAGACCCTTGCGCTTTTCAATCTCTTGGTTAAAGCGTGACTTGGGAATTAGATGACCTTTAGTCTCCACTTCGGGTTCTTGTGGTTCGTCACTATCTTGTTGTAATGCGGGGTCTTCATCCGAATAGTCTTCGTCTGCAACTGCCGATGATTCCTCGATTGTTGCACTTTCGCGGGTCGCATCTTGTACATCTTGCGGGATTTCTTCGTTATTGCCCATAGATTCTTGCTCAGCCTCGTTCCCAGCTTTTGCAAGAGCTGCGCGGAATGCGTCTTCAGTGCCTAGCACTGTTCCGTCTAGTGGGGTTATTTTGCCTTCTTGTGGTATATGATCAGTCATAATTCTCCTATAATTGCTGATTAAATATAGCTGCTATACGCCTATCTATTTGTTGGTGAGTGAGATCTGCAATCTTAGCTACTTCCGCAGCTGCTTTGGTCTCAGTTAAGTTGATGTCCGCAATGTTTTTAATCGGGGCATAACGCATCGTTTGCTCCTTCTCCATTGCTTCCATAGTCATCTTGTAAGCTTGGGCTTCCTGTAGGTCCGCTTGCGTTGTAAGTAGACGTTGATTCACCGGATCTGGCTCTTGTGGAGGCGGTGGCTGGATCATAGCCTTCAACTCTTTAACGATTGATTGATTAAATGGTGCGTACTCAAGTATAAGAGGCATGAGATCAACTGGATTTGGCTTGCTGAGCATTACATTCTGCATCTCAAGTAGCTTCATGAAGGTATCTTCTTTCTGGTCAGGCGACATTGGCATTTCTTCAATGACGACATCGTATTCTGCAGCGATATTATCACGTAGAAGAGGAACGAATTGCTCATTTACTTCACCCAAAACATTATGAACTAGCCTACCTTCATTGTTTTCAGCTAGAACGCGTACGCAATCTATGTATAACTTGGCTTGCTCTTGTAAATAGGACCGTCTCGCATCAAAATACGTGCTAAGTGTAGTTAAACCCTGCTTAATTTGCTGCCTTAGGAAGCTGCTATTTTGTTCTTTAGTATTCATGATCCCCATAAGTTCGGGTGTGACACCACAAACCGCCATAATCTGGCTGTCGGAATATTGAATCATCTCTAAAATGCCTTGAGGTAGCGGTGGTGCTACCTTAGGCATAACCTTACCTGTAGAAAGTGCTCCGGGTTCATAAACAGAGACTTGTCTAGCTTTGGTATAGGTGTCCAGGAAACCTTGTAAATCGGACACGGCATCTCTTTCAATATTAACACCGCCCTTAGGTATAGTGTTTAGGAAGCCCTGGTAATCCGATATGACTTGATTAAGTACTCTTTGTGGCGCTTTGCACGCACGAAGAAGGCCATAATCATATTGCGTTAGTTCTGAGAAGTCCCCAGTCATAAACTTCACTGAGAAGCCTTCCTGGGAGTAGTTCTCGGATTTAGATACTACATTATTGCCTGTGATCACTGAGCGGTAATATTTATACATGTACTGTTTGGCGTAGGTGACCTTGATACCAAAGAATTTCATAGCTTCACGGAACTTGCTATAGGCACCCTTTTCAGTGATAGCAAATGTTTGATCTAACTTTGGGTTAAAGTTGTACTCTCCCGCATAGAATGCAATAGTGGCTTCAAGCATGGTTACGAACTCTTCTACGCCGTCCATCGTCATGATGCCACTATCCATAGCCAGCTGTGCTGGATCTAAATCTCTAAAGGGATTCTCAACTTGATAGAACGGTTTCTTTTTACGCCATTGGTATTCATAGACAACGCCGAGCTGTTTTACTGCAAGTACTGCTTGGAAGAATTCTAATATACGCGCGTCTAAAGCACTGGAATATATATCATTAAAGTACTCAACGCCGTATTCCTGACGTATGATGTCGCGGTTCACAACCTTAAGACGCACAACATAATCACTATCCATCTTATTCTTGCGGCGTGATGCTGGATCCCAAAATAAGAATGCAGGCATAACACGTTCAACCCTGAATTCGCCATCATGCGGTGGGCTGCTATAGTCCATCAGTGTATCTGTTGCACCAACGCCACATATTAACATATCCTGGAATGCAAGTGTGTACTCCAAATCTGCATTTGTCTTTTGTTCTATGTATTTCACGGCGTTGTTTAAGACATCTACAAAGCCATTTTGCTCTTCGTCATTAAGTCTTGGGATATACTTCACATTCAAACGGTTCTGGATCTCAAAGCCAACTATAGACTGGATTACGGGCTTAACCCTATTGATGGTAATGATTGGCATACCATTGGCATTCTGGCGCTCTATATCATCTTTACACCACTGGTCGCCTTCATAGACTGCGAAAGACTCACGTACTTCGATCTCGCGCCAATCTTGCTCGATCATTAAGTTCTCATTGATGCGCTTTTCCATTTCACGGATGATTTCTTCATCATCTTCCATGCCTACTAATTCTTTTTGCTCATCAAGTAACATCTATGTAATGATTTATATTTCAATACGTTAGAGATTATCTTAGTTTTGTGAGTAGATCAACAAATTGTATATATATCAGTCGAGTATGTTAGTCAAGGCATCGGGATGCTTTTCTATTAGCAAAGTTCTAAGGGAATCGATATTTTCTAGAAGAGTTCTGCACTCTTTTTCATAGAGATCTAATGTTTTAACGCATTTGCCTTTATGCATAGTGTACTTTTCACGCTTACGAAATTCTTCCGATCGCTCTAAGAGATCTAAACGTAAACCAATGTTCCGAGCCATTGCAGATAGTACCTTAGGCCCTTGATATGTCATTCAACTTACTCATTACCTAAGCCTTTTCAATCTTATCCTGCAATTGCCTTATGGCAAGCATCGCGGTTAGCATGGAATCTTCTAATAGCCTCACATTATCTGCAGAGAGCTTAATCTTAGCTTCCACATCTTCAAGCCTGCCATTCCATTCTTTAATCATGCAGTCTAGTAGGTACACGCGCTCTTCTAGTCTTATGAATTCAGTCATTTCATTCCTCTATAATCTTTATAAGATTCTCTACTTTTGTTACTGCAGTATTTAATGCGGATATACGCGGTCCAAAGTCTTCATCGGCTGATAGTGTCATGCCATCGATTCTCAGCTTTACTTTTTCGATTTCCCACCATATATCTGATATTTTTTTTCTTAGGATCGGAATTTCTTCCATCACAACTTCTCCGTCTTAATGCGTTTACGAATAATCTTACGTAAGGGCTTAAGCGCAGCTACAGGGTCTGCACTACGACGTATTCTTACAGTCGCCAGCTCTTCAAGATCAGAACTGAGGCGCTTGACGATTAATTCATTGTTTTCCACCATCTTGAGCGACTCTGCCGATATCCATCTAATTTCTTTGAGCTGGCTCTCTATATCATCTAACCGAGCCTTTATATCATCTATGATTAGTTTGAGTGGGTTGGGGTGTTGGATCATCTATATAACTCATAGTAATTGACCGTGTTATGGCCTGGGTACTGTATTGTTATATCGCATAGGCGACTCATAGCGTCAAGCAAATCATCATGAATACCAACAGGAAAGGTTAAATATTCTTGTATGACAAACTCATTGATGACATCTATGGCCTGATTCTTGTAGTTTACCTTGTATAGAACCTTAGGAAAGTAGATCTTATGATCAGCAAAATACTTTATTAAACGCCTTATGCGATCCTCTTTAGATACCTTGCCACCTACTTCCGTGATGTGGAACCTATAGTTGCGATCATCCATTGCCTTACGCAGCCAGTCGCTATCACATTGCATACCGTACTTCTCATAGACTACGGACTTAGGCTTATATTTCTGATGTAGCTCAAATAACTTATCTTCCCGCTCACGGACGTTTAGGCGATCACGCACAAGGTCCACTAAGTATAAATTACCGTCACCTCCGGCGCCCATTACAACCATCGCTGTATAGTCAGAATCCTTGCCCTTGGAATTAGCTGGATCTACGAATATATAGTAGTTAAGCGTGCCAGGCGTAAGTGTATCGTAGTACATAAGCCATTCAGTGCGGAACTCCCCACCACCCTCAGGACTTGGGCGTTGCTGATACTGACCTGAGAATGCGTATGAGCCGACTTCATTCTTAATGCGGTCTATCTCTTCTTTATCTATACGTTCTGGGTGCAGGATATCGCCAGTCTTGCGCTCCACGGTTTTCCAACCTTTGATTAGTGTTTCGTCTTTTTCGGCTATCATCGGTAAACATAGATGCTCCCACCCACCTTTCTTGAGGAGATGGCCGGTAAGATCCTCTTCGTGCAGGCGTTGCATGATCACTATTATACAGCCAGTTTTCTTGTCATTGAGGCGAGTGGAGAACGTTTGATCAAACCATACATTGGCTGACTCACGGAAGGCGGTTGACTCACCTTGCTTAGCGCTCACTGGATCATCAACGATAAGATATTGAGCCCCCTCACCAGTTGCGGTGCCACCCACAGATGTTGCTATTCTATGGCCTCTGGCGCTGGTTATAAACTTACGCTTAGTGTTCTGGTCTTCAACTATCTCTGTCTTGGGGAATAGGTCCTTATACCATTGCTGTTGCATGACTAATCTACAGTCTTGAGCGTGCTTAAAGCTCAATTCCTGTGAGTATGAAGCGCACATAATCTGCTCACCAGGGTTGTGGCCTAATAGCCAAGCTGGGAACGCTACGTTGACGCTGATGGACTTAAGATGCCTTGGCGGGATATTAATGATCAACCGCTTAATCTCGCCACGCTGGCACGCGAGTAAATACTGGGCAATAAGATCTATATGCCAGTTATGCTGATAATTAGCCTCAGGCGATACGGTGTTGACTACCTGCTCAGTGAAGATAGATAGATTGGATTGCAGTAGCTGCGAGAATAGAAGCTTTTCATCAATCATTAAGCCTCAGGGCTTGGAGTAACTTCGAATTCATGCTTATGTGAATGGTGATATTTAAGTAAATTAGTATAGACGGCAGCCCAATGCCGACGCTCTTCGATACTAGTAGCGTGAATCATATAATAAAATATCTCGGATAGGCTATTTAACGCCTCAGTACGCTTAGCAACGTCATACCATGCCGTTATCTCCATCTGGTGCCTCCAGTGAGGCTTTGTACTCGGCCACAGCTATAGCCCTTATGTCTGATATACCCCGGTCAAGCATGGTCTTCTCAGTTGGGCTTAGTGCCTTAGTTTCAATTGGACCGCCGTTGGCGCCTGTAGTTTCAACGCGCTCTACATAGCCACGTTTCTTGCCTTTGGTTTTCAATAGAAAGATAGTTGCGACTACGTTCTTTTCTTTGACCAACTCATGTAAAGTGGATTCACCTAGATCTAATACAAGCTCATCAATTTCGTCGCACTCAGCGGCAAACGCAGGATCTGCCTTACGCCAATTGTAATATGTGTTTCTAGCGATATCTACGCGAGCGCACGCAGCAGATACAATTCCCAAGCAATCTTTTAGCGCAATTGGGAACTGCTTTTTTTTAGCGCTCATCCTGTCCTCAAGCATAACACCTCATATTTACTATAAATATCAGTAGCATAGCTCAATCAGAAAGAAAAGCACTTTTCATAATAAATGACTTGCACCTAGGGCAATCCCTTAAGCAAAATCTTCCAAATTCTTGATGAATGATATTCCGCGCCGCGTTTACAGGGGGCTGCCAGCTCCAGAGCGTTCACCTATTCCCCACTTTCGGTAACATCATAGAATTCTTCACCCTCATCAGTCGTAATGGTCAACTCATGGTAAGCTCTCCCATTAGCCTCATAGACATCGCCGACAATGGCTTCATCATCGCCAATAGACTCAAGGGCCGCGATCCAATCTTTAATTTTCATCTGGTTTTTCTCTCGGATAGAGTTCTAAAATTTTATCAATAGCGTAAAACACATCTTCCCAAATCAGTGCGCGAGATTCGCCTTGAATCCTAATTGGGAGTTCAGAGGATAATTTTGCGGGCGATTCATATTTAGTTTCAAACTCACTCATCATTCCTCTTTAATACAAAGAATCACATTCATACCGTCTTCATAATGCTTGTCTATGACTTTATCGATGTGCACGAGCTCATTTAGTGAATGATCAAAGACCTTCACAAAGCTTTCTGGATCGTAAGCATCTAAGATTTGCATCAGCTTTTCTACATTCATGGTCATTCTAAAATGCTCGCAATAACGGTTGGTTCGTCAGAATTTAATTTATGCTCAAGTAAAATGCAAGACCCAAAAATGCTCCAAAAAAGCACAATATTAAACAACATATGTTTCCAGGGGGAATATTTTTCAGTCATATTATGAACCTTAGTAAGGGATTGATTAATAACGCTAATTGATGTTAGCTAATTGGCAAAACAAGTCAAGTAGTGAAAGTGGGAAAATTCAACCCGAAAGAGGCTGATGAATACGAGCTATGCGCACAGTTCTGGGCGGAATACCAAACACTAAGCCTAATGAACCAATTTCGAAAGGAACTATACGTTTTCCACGTGGCGAATGAGCGCAAATGTTCAGTACCACAGCGCATAAGACTGGCAAGAATAGGCGTTGTGGCCGGTATCGCTGACTATATAGTGCTAACTGCTGATGGCCGCGTAGCTGCAATAGAATTCAAGCGCAATGCGCAAGCCATCAAGAAATTCAACCAAGGTCAGGAAGATTTCCGCGTGATGTGCAATGACTTCAACATCCCGTATTTAAAGACATACAGCGTTGAAGAGGCAATAGAATTCCTGAAATCCTTATAATTATCTATAATATCTATTGACCGCTATGTAGTTTAAAACTACAATGCCTTCATAACGCACATTATACGGAGTAATTATGCGAACCTTAAGCAAGCAAGCGCACGACCCTATCTTATACTACGCCAAATTAGGCCATGGTATGACAAACACCTCGCAAAGCCAGATAGAATCTCTAGAGCGGCAATTCTTACGCGAATCCAAAAAAGACGTCATTGACTCAGTGGAGCTAGACAAGTATTTTACGCGCCTTCTAATACTCTGCGAAGATGTTCTAGATGAATATCGAGTATTAACCAACATGATATTGGAGAGGGAATGATGATCATCTTAGCAATTATTGCGATTATAGGCTTTATTTGTGCAGCGCCTGCTTGGATATTGTGGCTTCTATTTTTAGCTTGTTTGATGGGGGAGTGATGGGGATTTCACAAATTGAAGAGCAGCTACTAAACGAGCATTTTCGCCGTTTACATGAACTTGAAAACCCAGTCGATCCCGATTGGTATGACGACGGGGATAAGCACGAGTGAGTGTACGACTTGGAGATAGCCTAACGTTCATCCACAAGTTAGTAATCCTGGTGATCATCATCATATTATTCACAATAGGCTATTGCTGCTTTGCACAATACTATCTTGCGAAGCAGCGATATCTTGAGCGACACCGACTTGAAGCCTACGAAACCCTTAAAGCCGAGGTGATATGACGCCTAGCCGGTCAACAGCTTTATCAACAGTCTCCCTATCAACAAGCCATATTCTGGGGTTACTGCGATTGTGGCGCCCCTGAGGCCTATTTGCGACGTTCTTTATAAAACCCTTGTCTAGTAACCTTTTTACAGAATGTTGCACCTTAGCATCGCTCCCAGCCACGTTAAAGATGCTTTTACCCAAGCATTCCAAACTCGCCGCCACCGGTATATCAAATTCCCCACTTAGAAAAAACTCCAACAAGAATGCTTCAACATAACTGCACCCGCAGATCTGAAAAATCTCTTCACGTAGTGTTAGCGTCCGGTACTTGGGGTTGCGTTTTGTCATATGAACCAAAGGGTTGGGAGATTTGCATATTTGCATACTGGAGATATAATGTCGAGATAATTTAGAGGTTAGTTATGGGAAACGATTGGTTATCAAATTTTCAAAATGTATATGAACAACATAAAAAGAATTACCGGTGGATTTTTGACGGAGGACAATGGTTTTATGATGGGCAGCGACGTCATGTATACAATATGGAAGAGTTTTATAAATTCGATCTAGATGAATATGGCTTATGTTCTCCTATCGATTTTTCAGATGATAGTGTTTTATTAAAAGGAATAAGATTATCTGAAAAATGGCTTCAAACTTGGCATCGATTAGGAGGACATAAAAAAGGGAAGTGTCGTAGGATTGAAGTTATGGTTTGGGTACTAGATATAAATTATGATGTCCCTGTACCTTTTCCTATTGCAAGCAATCCAGGGTTAGACTTATGGGATCTTTCATCTAGAATTGCTTTACACACGTACTTAAATTATTTCGACCCAGGGACTGAAGGAGAAAAAATAGGAATAAAAGATTTTTGGATCCAAGAAAGCCATTCAATGTTGCATACTGCCCAAGATGAGCAAAATCTCTACTGGAAGCTTCGTAACAAACTCGATGAACTACAGTTATATTAATATTCACTCCAATTTTTCTTTTGGCGGTGTGGTGCCATTACGCCTATAAAAATCAGCCAAAGCATCCTCTGTTTCTTCATCTGTTTCTTCTCGGAAGTTTCTAACACATGGTGAAGGATGTACAATTGCATAGGAAACATATGGCTTTTCTTTCTTAGTAGCTTTTTTCTCTTTTTCTTGAACTCCTTTTTGGATCATCTCATTTTCCTCAATTTCTTCGTTATCAGCTTCATTACTAGCTTTAAGCTTCCAGGCTAGTCGTTTATCAATAGGCACATACTTATCTCCGAACTCTTCGCGTCCTGCAATCATTTCTGGCAATTTCAAGAAAAATAGATGAGACATATCTCCTGCTCTAACAAGTCCCGGGGTTTTTATCTGCCACCATCGCTGATATTCTTCGATGTATTCATATTGAGCTAAGTATCTATTCCCGACTTGAGCAGTTAAGAAAGCTAAAGTCTTGCCCTGAGGATCCCATTCTTTTGGTTCTATCATCCGATTCGGATCTTTAGGTGGGGATTTAGGTCTGTATTTCGGCTTTGGCTTTTCTGGGACCGAAATATTTTCCAAAGAATCAGTTGTGGTATTAGTAATTCTTATAACCGTAAGGTTATTATTAAGAGTATTAGCAAATTTTTTGCCGATGGAAAGAAACGGCCTATCACCTTGCCAGAAGTGCACATAGGGATCTACTTTTATAAGGGTATATTCGTTATGGCCTCGGACTCTTTTGCCTACAGAATTTAAATATTTAGTTGGCTTGATTTTAAGGCGACCTTGTCTTTTTAGAATCTCATTATAATCATAAAGACTTCTTGGGCAGATCTGGAGCCCGAATGACGATGCTAGCCATTCTCTGATATATTCTTGCCCCCATTCTCTGGTATTGCCGACACCTACATGCAAATAATAGAAGATTTGCAGGCAATAAAGCTTCCAATCCTTGCGATCATACTCTTCAATCTCCACAATACGGGTGTGTTGGTCGCATATGGCAATTTTATTTTTTTGATGGTAATGCTTAGAATTCAGATCTTTATTGAAACTCTTAACAACTGCGTCACCAAAAATATGAGATTCAACGCTATGTTGTGCTTGTGTTTTTGTTGGAGTGGGGTATGTTTTCATCATCATTCACCTTGGAGGGTATGATAGTTTAAAGGCTCCTCATGGGAGCCTTTTTGCATGTGTGTTTCCCAAGATACGCATTTGAGTGCATCCTGGCAATAGGGATTGTGAAAATTATTTTTAGTGCGCTTTTCGTTATTTGTGAGTGAGTTACCAATATTAGCAACAATTTGGTTGCCAAAAATGTTAGATTTTGCTTGCTCTGTGTGCTGGTTGGTGTAAAAAGGAGTCATTGCTGTTTCTCTTTGAAATGGGGTTGCATGCATAATATGTTTTCTCCTTGAAAATGTGTTTTATGAGCTGTTCAGGACTCATTTATTTGGTTTTGAAAGAGGTCGCGTAAAGCGGCCTTTTTCTTGATTATATGTCGGTTCTTATAAATAGCTCGGCTGTCGCAAAACCTCAACCAATATTCTCATTCTTTTGCAAAATTTTTCACTTGCCAAGTCGTAGGCCACTATATATCATTGATATACCTTTTCTTTCACTCCAAATTTAATTAAAGGCGTATTCATAAGGTAGAGTTGTTTTACTCGAATACAAATAGTTTACATCGCACTTGACTAACAGACTGCTTTACATACAGTATCTCACAGTCTGCTAGACACCAGAAAAAACCCCCAAGTTTCATGTATTGGGGGTTTTTTATTGCGCTAAGCCGCATAATACCTTATACTGGGCCCACCTCGGGGCGTTTTATAGGTAACCGTCTCGGGGTATTCAATTATTCGTATGTTCTACGCTTACCTGGGGATGCCATTTTGATGCTTTTGACCTGTGGAGACTTTTTATCAGCCACTTGTGTCTTCGATCCAGCCTTCATCATTGAAGGTTCTAAATTCCTAGGCGCCTTTTGCAACTTAGAGTAATCATAAGTCGGAGCTTTCTTAGTTTGGGTAGCCATATTAATCCTATATTCTATATATTACAGTACTATATTATCCTCGGGGAAGTATTTTGCACGCCTTAATTTAAGAATTTCTATATATGCCTTATGCTCAGCTCGAGGTCTAGGTATCAATTCTTCATACTCCAAGAACCCTGCACGCTCATCAAATAACTCTTGATGTTCTGTTTCTAACATAAGATAAAACCGCCTTATAGCGGCATCAGTGAGCATTGGCAGGTGTTTCTTCAAATACTGTATGGAAAGCTCTGGCGATCTTTTGGAAGTACGAAGCATCGCTAAGTAAGTACATTAGTATTCTAAGCATATCTGAGGTATCTATGCCTGTCTCAGCGCCAATAGGCGCTAGTATAGCTACAAGTTTCTGAGTATTCATCTCGCCCCATTCTTGTTTCTTGGCTTCAACCATGTCTAGCACAGAATAGACTATGATGGCTTTTTCATCGCGAGAGGCATTAGAGAGGGACTTAATATATTTACCGTACTCGCCAAGGTTCTTAAACCGCGGCTTCTTGAGTTCTTCAAGAGCAGCATGCATGGCATCAATGTGCTTTACTTCGTTTACAGATAATTTAGTCATGTGAGTACTTAAGATGTTATATATAACAGAGCGTTACATGAGGAAGGGGAACTGTCAAGTAATCCTTTACAGTCCCCCTACGGAAGTTGAAGCGTCCTATCTGATATTAACATTGTCTGTAGTTTCTTCAACAGTGCAAACATTTAATTTACGATAGGCTTCTTTCTTAATGCCTTTAGTTAACAGTTCATGAGCTTTTTCAGCGTCCACAATATTAGCGTGTATATGTATCCCCGTTACATAAGAGAAGATATCGGTGAAATGCAAACCTAAATCCTTATTAATTGCTGGGATATTGAGGTTTGTAAGCTTCTCTACACACCAGGTGCCGCAATTATGAGCCTTATTGATGTTAGGGTTTAATTCGGTTAATAAGAAGAATCCTAACGCGCTTACGCTTGTAATAGTAGATGCAAACGCGATTGCAGGGAGTGTCACTGCGGCTGGAGCTGATAATAATAAACATGACTGCAATACCACATTACTGCCCACTAAGCCTGTGGTGTACTTAACGCGCTTCTCGAAATCTCCCGGTTTAATCACGCTATAATTACCATGGATAAAGAACTTAGGTGGGTTAGATATATCTTTGTCAATATCAGCGAACAGCTCTAAGCACTGCTCTTTACTTATACTCCAAGTATGATGACCTAGATTAGCCAAGGTATAGGCGGTTTTGATATTCTTCCAAATAAGCAAATTGAATTGAGCTTGCAGTTTTTCAGGGGATGTAACTGAGCGCTCGTCTTCTATCACTATAGCGAATCCTGGATTATCATCGGCATCATACAAGATTTCTTTGCGATAAAGCATATTTGGCGCCTGTATCACTAAGAAACCATGTTGGGACATACTTGTATGCACCGTCCCTATTTCATTTCGTACAAATGACACGGCGTACTGATCTTCAGTAATGGTAATTTCGGGGTTAAATATTGATTTCGTCTGCATAGTATACTCCATGTTTGTGTTAGAGGCTCGCGCCTAACATGAGTATATATATTCCTATAACGAGACGCTAATAGAGTTTTGTTAAGATCGCTCTATCGTGTCATTTGGCTCGCTTTCTATGGACGCTACAATATCTGGCGTATAATGCTTTTCAACATACCCAATCTTTTTGGTATGAGCTTCTCTAAGTATGAATTCCATAGACTTTTCTTTATAATGCTCCATACGCTCTTCAACGGCTTTTTCTTCTTGGCGCCCTTGATAGTAGACATTGCATATGTAAGCGAGTGCCGGGATATTAAATGCCGTTAGCATGCAATAAGTTACGTATTCGTACGTTTTTGGGAATAATTTGGATGCAATATAGATAGCAACGTTAGATAATGTCGCTAGTCCAGTATATCCTGCGCAATGAAGCCTGAAATGGGCGCTTGGGTGACATAAAATGCCATAACTACCATATATTAAATGTTCATATGCACTAATACGTACCCATCCAGGAATTGGTTCCATCCACTTAGGTTCTAGTTTATCATAAAAGGGGGTATAGAGAGGGTTTTTTATTGAATCATCTTCTTTTTTATTGGTAGCACTAAGTCCGTAACAATGGGCCAACAGTTTATCATGATATTCGTGTAATTTAAGGAATCTTAGGTCAATTATCAGCTTTTCTACCGTCTCTCGCTTTTTCATAATTTACTCCAAATTAATTAATAATAGTGCTTGCGTCTTATGTAGTTTTAAACTACAATCGGTGCACAAAGTCAACAATATAATGGTTTAAATGGCAGTTAATAAAACTATTCCCCGTTCTATTCGGATGCTTCCCCGCACCAGCCGTCATCTATTAATAACCAAGCGATACTTCGGATGTTCAACCGATACCTTGCTTGCATTATTATTTGATGCTGCTCGCGTGGCTCCTATAGTAGAAGATCACATCTCTGACGAAATAATAGATAATTTCTACAAGGAAGTAAATGCCCATACTGACGACGACACTTATCTATTAAAGGATTAGACCCATGGCCTTAACAATACAACAGCGCAAAGATAGACGTCTAGGTATAGGTGGTTCGGACATAGCGGCGTTATTTGGGGTGCCGAATAACGAAATCAGCAAATGGGCCACTCCCTTAGATATATATTTAGAAAAATTATCAACTGAAGAGCCAGCCGAAGAAGAAGAGGACCCACGTAGCGATTGGGGCAATCGCATGGAGCCTCTTCTCATCGAGAAATTTGAACAAAAGACCGGCTTCCAATGCGCCTCTGACCTTGATACCTTTGTGCACCCCGAGTATAGTTATATGCGTGCTAACATTGATGCAAAGCTAATAGGTGAGGATGCAATACTAGAATGTAAAACGGCCGATAAGTTTTTGGGTTTTCTTTGGGAAAAAGGGGATGATAATGTGCCTGAACCTTATTTACTGCAGTGCGCATATTATGCAGAGATTCTCAACGTCAGTAAGGTCTACATCGCGGTGCTAATCGGTGGGAATGACTTCAGAGTATATCATTATGACCGCAACCATGCTCTTGGTAAGATTATACTTTCTAAAGTCATAGAATTCTGGGAAGAGCATGTTTTAAAGCAAATCCCACCTGGGCCCATAAATCAACAAGATGCTATTAAGCGATGGTTGAATACAGCTTCAGATGAAGTTAAAGTTGTGACAGATGAGATTTTGAAGGTACTTGAGGAGCTGCGCCTCTTAAAAACTGATAAAGGAAATATAGAAGCGCAACTAAACCTTAAGCAACTCGCACTATATAACTTTATGCAAGACGCGCAAGTAATAAACTCTCTAAATGGAGACGCAGTGGTCACTTGGAAAAAACAATCCAGCAAACGCTTTGACGCCAAACGCTTTATGATAGAGCATCCAGAGATGTACGCCCTATATATAAAGACTTCAGAAACTAGAGTATTAAGAATTAAAGGAGATAAAAATGAGTAATCAATTACAAACTAGATCAACGGAAACCTTCTCACTAACACCAAAAACGCTAGAAGAGGCTATGAAGTATTCAGAAATGCTAGCTAAAAGTCAAATGGTTCCCAAGGGCTATCAAGGCCGTGCTGCTGATATATTGATAGCTGTGCAAATGGGTCATGAACTTGGCTTAAAACCAATTCAATCCCTGCAAAACATAGCAGTGATAAACGGCAAACCTTCTATTTACGGCGATGCATGCTTGGCGCTAGTGAAGATACACCCAGAATTCGAGGATATTAAAGAGTATTACGATGAGCCAACGCAAACTGCAGTATGTGAAATTAAACGTAAAGGCCAAACACTACACTCTACAAGTTTCAGTGTAGAAGATGCTAAGAAAGCCGGTCTATGGAATAAACCCGGACCGTGGACACAATATGCTAAGCGTATGCAGCAGTTCCGTGCCAGAGGTTTTGGACTACGGGACGTATTCCCAGATGCATTGCAAGGCTTAATCTTAGTTGAAGAGGCCCAAGACTTACCTAGAGAAATGGAAACTGTAGGCGAATCAAAGACTTACACCTCAACCACCGAGAAATTGATCGCTAATCTTGGTGCTGCAAAACACATGCCGATTCCACAAGATGCCATTATAGAAAGCGATTTACCTAATGAAGTAATAATAGAAGCCGAAGTTATGTCCGACAAGATATCACTAGCCGAGCAGCTTACTATGCTCATAGATGACAAAGCGGTGCCAATAGAAGTGATGCAAAAGTGGCTCAGCAAATCCGGAGTTACTAAACTTGGAGATATGTCAGATGAAGATTTAACCAAGTGCATTGCTTATGTGCATGAGAAGTATTAGGAAAAGACATGATAAATGATGAGACGATTTTTAAAGAATTATGTAAATTATCTAACTACATGGAGCGAAATATTAATAAAATAAATGATGAGTTACTTCTGTTGACGCCACTCTTATTGAAAATTGTTGAATGTATAACTCAAAACCCATTACACTCTACAGAAGCTGACCAATGTGCATTATTATTAAAAAACGAACGCTTACTTAATACCTATGTGAGCGAGTTAAATCTTTCTGTGCGCGCTAATAATGCTTTAAAGTATGATGGTATAAAAACAATACGCCAGTTATCATTATTGTCTTGGCATGAATTATTGCGAATACCAAATTTCGGCTATAAATCGGGGCGAGACATAAGAGAAGCATTAGGAAAGGTTGGATTATATCTTAGAGATGATGAAGCTTACTTTCTTAAATATCATAATAATCAATAGCTTAGGAGAGAAGATGGGATATAGATCAGTTTTTATTACAGAAGATAGGCCAATAATTTGGCCTGAATGGTTTATTAAGCGATGGAATATCTGTGTTAATGTTGATAATTCTTATTATCCCATTTCAAGTAAGTATGAATGCAAAGCATATGTAACATGGACTGAGATAGAAGAAGATATTCAAAAGGTGCTAAAGGAAGTTGATATTGATAAGCTGAGAATTGTCTATTTACATGAAGATGGAGAGATCACAAAAGTTGAAATTCACCAAAATAATAAATATTATGCCAGGCCAGCAACCTGGTATATATCAAATACCTATGGAGAGAAGAGATGATAGACACACACAAAATGGTAATAGGGCTAGAAATAGCCGGTTTTACAAAGAATGAGTCTGAGGCACTTGTAGATCTGCTTAAAGAAAATAACCAAATTGCTTCTACACAGCTGGCTACTAAAGAAGACACCAATATAATAAAAACCGATGTTGAGCTCATTAAAAAAGATGTCGAGCTTATTAGAAACGAATTAGGTTTCCTAAGATGGTTTTTATCCCTAGGTTTTGCTGCACTTGCGTTGTTAATTTTAATCGTAAAATTATAAGAATAAGGAGAGATGGCCGAGTGGTTTATGGCTGCAGTCTTGAAAACTGCCGTATGGGCAACCGTACCGTGAGTTCGAATCTCACTCTCTCCGCCAAATTTAGGAGAAAATATGTTAAATTTAGATCCAAACGAACGCCTACTGCGCTTACCAGATCTTAAACAAAAGACAGGGAAAAGCCGGTCTGCTATTTATAAAGAAATGAAAGATGGTACTTTTCCACAATGCATTAGCCTTGGTGGGCGCAGCGTTGCGTGGCTTGAAAGTGAAATAAATGCTTGGATCGTAGAAAAAATTAATGAGAGGAAAATATGAAATTACCAGAAACCGGCTTTCTTCGCCAATCACAGATACTTAAAATAATACCCGTGGGCAAAACCACATGGTGGAATGGAGTCAAATCGGGGCGCTTCCCAAAGCCTGTAAATCTTGGAGGGCGTATAACTGCTTGGAAAGTTGAAGATATAAAAGACTTAATAGAGAAATTCAATAACAATCAATAACTTAGCCCAATGACAGAAATCGAATATGAAAGAATCGAATATACAGATGGCGAGATCTCTTACCATAAATCTATGTATAAACTCAGAGCCGGAGGTAAATCCATGCAAAAAGTTAGCATGACGGGATTTTGTGCTAGATTGCCTACGGGGATTCATTTAGGGAAGCCTAAGAAGATAGTGGTTACTAAAGAAGAGTATGATGAGGCATACTCTAAGCGGGTGATTTGGAAAGATTAATAAAATTCACTTGTGTTAATATAAATCTCCATTATACATAGCGCTTCTTCCTCGGTAGCTCAGTGGTAGAGCAAGCGGCTGTTAACCGCTAGGTCGCTGGTTCGAATCCGGCCCGGGGAGCCAAAATAATAGGACGCGGCAAAATGGATACATTCCCACATCCCGACCAATATATCGACACTAAAGATTTAGTAAAATACACAAAAATATCCAAAAGATTCTGGGAGTCTAGGCGTCTTTCTGGTGACAGTCCCTCGTATATCAAGATTGATAGAATAGTGCGGTATCGTTGGGGAGACGTCGTAGCGTGGCTAGAAAAGCAAAGAATATCAATAACTTAGACCATCCCACGCATCTCCTCGATATGGTTTGTAAACATCTAAGAACTCAATAGATACAAACTATAGCGCTTTGTATACACCCCGCGGATTGTGATCATTTCGTTGACACCACCCATATGGTCTAATATTATATTATCTATAATAAACAATAGGTTAGCTATGTCAGAGCCAGAGGACTTCAAAAAAATCGTATTCAAATGGGCGTATGTAAAGAACTGTGCCGAAGAAGGCGATGGTATACTTGCAAACTCTACTAAAGAACTCGAAGACATGGGCATAGATGCAGTGATTCTAGAGCGTGTTCTGCAGGGCATTAGCATGGATGATAACCAACGCGCTACTGAGGCTAAGTATATTGCGGCGCTCGCCGTTCAGGACTAAGATAATGTAATTAGTCCACTCACTAAACCCGTTAATGTAAATTGGCGGGTTTTTTACATTAAGCCCATTTGAATCCCATAGTAGCGAGCAATTCCTTTATTTCATTTAGAGATTTTCGGCCGAAATTTTGCATGCGTAAAAGTTCAGCTGGAGTGTATTTAATTAAATCCCTGACTGTTTTTAACTCATAGAGCCCACGATCATCCCCCGATAAGAATTGCGCTCCATGTGCATTTTTCAAGCAATTATGAGAGCGCACACTTAGTTCTAAATCTTCTATTAGGAGATCTAATGCATCTTCTCTTGCCATAAATTCCTTCGCTTCCGCTTCAGCCTTAGTTCTAGCTTCTTGTTCCTCTATAGCCTCTTTAAGTCCTGGGATTTGCATAATCAGAGCTTGTAGATTATCTAATCGTTTGTGAATACTGATTTGTGAATAAGGTCTTGATATAACCTCGGCTTGTAATTTGCGCAACTCTAGACCCATAGCCTGATCAAAATCGCACATCTTGCTCTCAATAGCAGATAATCTTTGAACATAAATGTCATTTAACTGATAAAATGGCCGCACTGCCGCTTTAATAGCATCGCATACAAAGTCCTCCAAGATCATATCGTTATCTTTGATGAAAGTGCGCTCTTCTGGCGTTGATTTATCCTTAAATAAAAACTTCGTGATCACAACCCCTCCTAAATGGTTGCTATAAGTTATATAGTACAGAAGGTTAATGTCAAGGGCATGGCAATGGGTCAGAATTGCACTGGCTAGATATGCCTTGGGACGGCAGGCTTGTAAAAGGGCAACCGTATCATATCTCGTTAATCACTCACTCTTCTTAGCCTTTCCACTTATGTGCTCCACTATCAGCACCGCTATTGCTCAGCTATTGTATACACTACGCAAAGTATTACTGCTACCTGGGAATTATTTTTCCTAGATTGACGAAATAACTAATTTAAAAATGCTGCACCAGTTGACAATACTACATCTAGTATGAATGCGGCATATTCGAATAGACCTCTTTATAATTACAAACGATTTCTTTCATCCCAATTTCATCCCTTTTATAAAATAATACATCCCTATATCCGAAACCAGTTGCCGAAATAGAAAGTGCATGATATGTTGCCAAAAGAGGTTACGGGTATATAGCTTAGTGGTAAAGCCCCATCATTGTAGGTGGGAGACAAGAGTTTGATTCTCTTTGCACCTGTAATGCTCTACATGCATGGCTGTTGGCATATGGTTTAATTGGTAGAATGGTGCTTTTGAGCACTAGATGCAAGTTCGAGTCCTGCTGTGCCAACAGTTTTAATTTAGGAGAATAGAATGATAGATACACTCGAGATATCCAAACGCTTATTAAAGGCTAAAGATGATAAAGCGTATGCAGAAGAGATTGCGCATATATTTAAAGAGCAAGAAGGGTTGGTTAATATAAATGAACTTGTAACTAAAGATGATCTTAAAACTGAGGTTAGAGAATTGAAGTATGAGATGCGTTGGTTAATTGGACTTGCCTTTGGCATTCTGGCACTATTAATTAAATTTAGTTAAAACGAGCATAGGAGAATAGAATGAAAAACGAAGACAAAATTAAACTAGGAAGAAAGGCCTTAAAAGGAATTCCTCATAAACCTCAACCAAGATATGCAGTAGAGTATGTAGCTACTCAATCAGATTTGAGAGAGATGAAGGCTGAGCTTAAAGGTGATATCTTGTCATTAAGAACTGAGCTTAAAGGTGATATCTTGTCATTAAGAACTGAGCTTAAAGGTGATATCAAAGATTTAGAAATCAAAATGCTAGCAACTATGGCTACAAAAGTGGAACTTAGACTATTAGGTGCCTTAATAGTTATAGGATTTACTGCATTAGGGATTTTAATTAGATTGGGTCACTAATATGACACCACAGCAGCATCAAGAAATAATTCATGAAATTAGACGAATAGGTGATTTGATACACACCTGGGCTTTGACTTTTGGTAAAATAATTGTTCTGGGTGCTGTATTAATATTTCTGCACACTTTATTAAACGTATACAAATCAATAACTTAGGAGCCTTATGGACCAATTTGGCCTAGACAAATATCTACGCATGCTTCTTGGTATAGGCGCAATAGTACTATTAATTCTAATTTGGAGCACTTGGTTCACATGAAAATAGGCTACGCACGCATTTCTACAAAAGATCAAAATCTTGAAGGTCAAATTGAGACCTTAAAGCAAGCTGGCTGCGAAAGAATCTTCAGTGAACAAGTCTCTGGGCGCAAAGCGCGGATGCCGGAGTTTGATAACTGTATGGCCTTTCTGCGCGAAGGCGACTCTTTAGTAGTGCGTCATATAGATAGACTCAACCGTGGGACTTTAGAATTGCTGATGCTATATGAGGAGTTAAAGAAACGTAAAATAACGCTCATATCAGTATTACAACCCGTAGATTTCAGCGATCCTACACTAGGCAAGCTTTTCTTCCAGATCTTCAGCATGTTCGCCGAATGCGAGCATAATATCGCATCAGAACGCAGCTATGATGGTATGATGCGAGCTAGGGAGCGTGGCGGCCCACATGGGCGTCCCCCTAAATTAACTCCAGAAAAACAAGGTTTGCTATGTGATGCATATCAGACTAAAAAACATACTATAAAAGAGCTTGCCCGCATGTTCGATGTGGGCACTTCAGCGATAATGCGATATACACAGGAGTTCCGTCATGGATAAAGAATTTTCAAAAGAAGAAATTGCCGATATAAATGAAGCATGGGAATTAATCGCTAATGATAAAATGGGCTTAGATCTTGCGATTATGTTATCAGTACAGAATATAGCAAGATTTGGAAAAGATTTACCCATAAGGGAAAAATTGATGCAAATGAACATTTGGATGATGGGGCTAGAACAATTAAAAAATACTTTAGATCGCGCACTACCTTTATATAAGGAGAACCTAGATGGCCAAGAAATTCACTAAATCGCAATTAAAAGCCTTAGAGGCCCTTAGGACTTATATCGTTTCTTTTGAACCAGGTACTGTATTTGCAGCGCTTGCAAGTTTGCAATTAAAGATTAATACGGAAATGTGTGAAGAGGACGACCTCCTGCAATGGATGCAAGTTTGGTGTGTAACACTGCTAGAGTTACTAAGTCATATAATGCATCCTCAATTTAGAAAAGATTTAGAAATGGCGCTTGATCAGATGATAGACGCTTTCCCAGATCATTTCAATAAGGCCTGTTCTGAAGATATAAAGGTGCATTAATATGATCCATGTAATAACATTATTAGGTATGGCAATAGTATATTTAGTATATAAATCAACAACTTAGGGGAGAATAAAAGTGATAGATGCACATAAAGAAATTATATTTTTAGTAAAAGAACGCAAATGGAAACAAGGTCAAGCTGAGGATGTTGTAAATTTATTCCAGCGCCAACTTGAGAGAGGTTATGAGAATTTAGCTACTAAAATCGATATTGCCAAATTAGAAGGTAATATTAAAGCCTTAGATACAAAGATCATAATGTTTATGTGGTTTATCACGATAGGTGTCGCCTTATTTGAGCTCGCGCCGTACATCATGAAAGTTGTGGGTAAATAATAAAGAAATGGAGTAAAGAAAATGATAAGTACATTACAAATGGCCAAACGTTTTATAGATGCGGGAACTCCTAAGGCCGAGGCTGAAGTCTTTGCAGAAGCTTTAAAAGAAATTGATGAAAAGCATTTAGATAATATGGCTACCAAAAACGATCTTAAAGAACTGAAGGCAGATATGAGAGATGATTTGATTATGATGAAAACAGATATCAAAGATTATATAAAATTATGTACAGTAGTTATAAGCTTAGGAATGGCAGCTTTGGCCTTTTTGATGACTTATTTGAAAGTTAGCCCGTAGGCTGCACCGTACAAGATAACGTAGTTGTGCCCGTAGAACCGGATTGAACCGCCCGTATTTGATCATCATAAACTACGTCTTCAATAAAGAAAACTCCAGCAGCTGTTGCGCTTACAAGAGTACCGTTCCGATCTTTAAGAGGTACCCATGTATTAGCTGCAATATTCGGAGGTACAGCAACTTGTAGAGCAATTGTTGCACCTCCAAATGTACCAAATATCTTAACACAGGCTTTGTGATTAGAATAAGTAAAATTCTTCGCCGTAGAGTTAGCATCGGTTGTCTGCGCGTTAAACAATACAATGGTATCTGTAGGCGAAGCCATTTATACCTAGTATTTAGGATTGGTGATAGCTTCGTCTTGTTCCATACGAGCTTGTTTACCATTCATCTTGCGAGCATATTGGCCTTCCATTGGCTCCGTCATAGACATGACACCACCGATATGGAATTCTTTTACTATCCCAACTTTATAATCGTAATTCTCTTTTAGAGCAGGAGAGAAGCAAAACTGATCTTTAATACCTTCATGCTGATTCTTGCTGAAGTTTTTAGACACATCATAAGACATGATAACCTATTGAAAATTATATTCTATTAAGACTTTATCACTTATAGGGATACAGTCAATACTATTTCTTCTTTGGCTTGGGTTTAGATTTATCTGCTACCGAGTATGCAATGGCAGCGGCCTGCTTAACGTCTCTGCCAGAATTTACTTCTCTGCGTATATTCTCTGATATCCCTTTGGCGCTCTTTGCCTTATTTCCCTTTAGTAGAGGCATCTTTATCTCCTAATTGTTCTTTGATCTCTTTAATGGCAGCAAGTATTGTTGGTATCTCCATCATAAAACCTTTAATGGCATAAATGGCGCCTTTAGTATCAATGATTGCTGCTTGCAACGCCGCTAGTTCTTGTTTAGCACGCTCCACTTGCTCTGTTGTAGTAGCTTCTATATTTTCAACGCGTTTATTCAATGCTTCCATGGGGTTTACCAAATCTGGTTCTTTATCTTTATGAGGTGATGGATATTTCTGTTTAATGGAACGCATGAGTTTAAACCACCCTTCATAGCCTTCATTGTACATTACATCAAGCTGCGCTTCTATTGGTGGATATTCTTTCTGACGCTTACGCTGGTATTCTTTGCGATCAAAATCATTACTAAATTGCGTCCAAGCATTATGTAAATCTTCGAGAGTTGGTTTAGGTAGTTTATTATCCTCATGCCAATCTAAGCCTTCATAAAGGTGCGTACATGTATAGATAGGTTTGGTATTTCTCCCGTACCACTCGATCGCTTTAAATAATTGAAATGGTTCCATATCTACCCCTTAATCTCTTGTAGGATTACTGAACTCGCAGTCCGTGGGAATCCACCAGTATTGGTGTCAGTAATAGAGGCATTAATTGCAACTGCAGCTGCTCCCGAAGATGATAGATACTGTATCTTATATGTCACAGCGGAAGACGTCGCAGGACTATCTAAGAATACAACACTACAAGTATTCATGCCTGCGGCAGAATTTACATTGCTTGATGCCGATGCTGCAGTTCTTGACCCGACGGATGTACCAATTGAGATTGCAGTAGAGGCACGAACTATCTGGAACATCGGCGAAGTTGTCAAATTGCTACTAAACTGAAGACTCGCCGTTACAAGCACCAAATTTGAAGCTGAACTTGGAGTAATACTAAGAGATAATCCAGCAGCATCTACATAAGAACTTGAACTACTTGTAAGCGGAGTGGTCAACACTACACTGACGGTTTGTATCACAGAGCCTGTTACCGGCACAGGAGCAGCCCAGGTCGCATCGCCTCGCCAGAATGTAGTACTACTTGCGCTAGTTCCAGAATTCAAATTAGCTACAGGGAGATTGCCAGTGACACCATTAGCGAGATTGACTTGTGCCCAAGCTGGGTTATTGGTTGTACCTGTATTAGATAAATATCTAGTAGCATTAGCATCTTTGGTAAGCATTGATACAACGTTAGTTGCAGAGCCATAAACTATATCTCCTTGGGCTATTGTTGCTGGGAAAGTAAGTGTTGACCAAGTAGGTGCTGCGGTTGCACCTGAACGCAATAATTGTCCCGCCGTTGCAGTACCTGCAAGAATCGCTCCTGCTGATCCTGTTGAATAGAATATACCGCCATTACTCGCAGTTAAATTGGCATTAGTGCCACCTTTATTAAGAGGAACAATCCCGGCATATGTAGTAGCATTGCCTACGCTGGTAACGTCCCCTGTGAGATTTGCATTTGTAGTTACCGTCGCAGCATTACCTGTAATACTTATGTTCCAAGTGCCTGTTGCTCCCGTACCTGTAGTTGGTACGAGCGTAGTAGTTCCTGCAGGGAGAGTCGCATTTGTGGTTGCTGTTGACGTTAAAGTAGTATTAAAAGCCCCACTAGTAGTAAGGTTGCCCCCAAGAGTGATAGTATTAGCACCATTATTAACTCCAGTCCCTCCATATGTCCCCGTAATAATTGATGCGTTCCAAGTGCCCGTAGTTATAGTGCCGACACTCACTAGACTTGATAAAGTAGTAACAGCTGTGTTTACTAATGTGCCTGATGTTGGCAGCGTTACGTTAGTTGAGCCAGTAGTAGTTAGTATTAGCGGGAAAGCACCAGACGTGCTGAATGCACCGGCGGTTACTATTGCGCCACCAAGCGTTATGTTAAATGCATTTGAAACGCCAGTCCCACCATTTGTAGCAGTCACTGGCGTAATAAGAGAGATTGTATTGCCTGATTTACTGAGACCCGTACCTACATTGATGTTAGCAGCCGAGTTGAATGCTGAGAAGATAATAGGTGTTGTTCCAATAGTAAATGGACCTTGGCCTGTTTCTACAAACATATTGGTAGCATTAACTGTGCCTTCTGATAGCACTGTGTAAGTACCTTCTGCAACTTCACTTGCTGAACCCTGGTCATAATCAGTGGCCCTAGTCATTACCCAATTCGTAGCCCCAGAACCAACATTGGTGACTGTGTATATCCCATTTTGGAAGGTGCTAGCTTGGTCTTTGACAAGGACTCGATCATTAACTGCAAGTGTCACGCTATCTATAGCGAGCGCTATTTGTGTGCCAGCATTAGTGAGTGTAGCGCCAACACCAGCCGCTCCATTTGCATATGTAACTGTAAGCGCTGCGGTGGTTGCTACACGGCACGAAGTTCTTGGAGATAATCCCCCAGCCATTGAATCGACATATTGCTTAGTGGCGGCTCCTAATGCGACTACTGGATCACCACTTAAAATAAGTAGTCCAGTCATAGTGCTACCAGTGATTAGTACAGGTGCAGGGAATGTGATATCGGTAGAAAGGTTCCCAGGATTATCTACGACGGTAAACCAAGAACCAATGAAATTAAGTATAGTACGCTGAGTAACGGGAGCACCATTCTGCTCTATTAAGACTACTGCGTTTGATGTGATGAAATTATTAAATTGAGCCATCAATACATCTCGAATGAGACGTTGAGGGTTGTTGTGCCCGTAGAGCCGCTTTGTACTGCGCGGATTTGTTCATTTTGAATTAGATACATGAGCGACCGTTGGCCAGCTATGCTGAACACGAGCACCACGCCATTGTTATCAGGAATATCTATCCAAACAGGTGATGCGCTTGTGCCTGGGGCTAATGATTGAAACTTTACACTAGCTCCTCCAAATGTGCCCCAGACTTTGACAACTGCAACTTTATTAGAATAAGGTATTGCGAAAGCAGAACTGTTACCATCCGTTGTGTGATTAGTGAATAGATATACAGTACCAATATTCGACATTACTATTCTGCGTTAGGGGTTGCGCTCTCTGCTGCAATTCGTGCTTCATGTTCGGCTTCAACTGCTTGTTTTAGCGTTACGTCAGCATTACTACATTTGAGGTTATCTAGTATCGCCACATACGGTAATACGTTCTGATAAGGCGAGTTATAAAAGACACCTAGAATCTTCTTGGCGTCTTCATACGAAATTACGAAATCCATAAATACTCCTAATATTATGCGGCGGGTTCAATAAGCATCCAATGTACAATTGAAGCATCGTTAGTCTGAACAGTAGCGTCAGCTTCTTTAAGTGCATTAATAATAAAACTGGTAGCGCCTACTACCGTTCCAACGGATAGAAGACCCAATGCAGTAGAGCCATTAATGTTATACCGATTCAGGAATATTCTAGTATTCGCTGTAACCGAAGTATTAGAAATAGTAACGGTACCGTTGGCTAAAGTTGCAGTCCCCATTCTAGCATTTGCACCCTCTTTAAGCTGTATGCCAGTGCCGGCAGTACTTAGAATCAAGTTAGAAGTGGTGCCTGTAATATTTGAGGTGAAAGTCTTAGCGCCACCTATAGTTTGTGTACCAGCACTTAATATGATATTGGCTGTAGCTGCACCTGGATCAGGAAGGGTATAAGTAGTTGCTTGGCCTACAGCTGAGTTTGTAAGTGTAGACTGGAAGTTACTTGCATTATTTGTAGCTATAAACCTTAGACTACCATTAGCTGCAGTAGTAGGTAAGATAACCAAACTTCCCGGCACTGCGGTAAACCCAAGTGTTAATACACCAGCAGAATAAAGTAATGCTGTGCTAGTATCAAAGTCACCAAGTGAGCTAGTAACTACTACTGAGTTGCCAGTAAGACCAGTTCCGCCACCTGAAATGAAGTTTGCGTAACTCACTAAACGTGGCAAATATTGCCCTGCTTGCGCACCGGTTGTTTGTTTTTGTTGAATGACGAGTTTATCGGCTGCGGCAACACTAGTTACCGTTAGACCTTCAGCTCTTATTAAACCTTGAATACCCGCGCCCATGAGTTAACCATTTGAATATTATACTATATGTACTCTACACTGGAGAAATATAGAAATCAAACTTAAATATCAATGGGTTAGTGGAATTATTGCTGCACAGGGTGCATTGATTGCTGCAACATTCTTAGTTCTTCTTTTTGTTCTGGCGTCATTCTGTCCATAAAGGCTCGATAGTCTTCTGGCGCTTTTATTGTAGGTGGAGTTTCGATAGCAGTTTCGGGTTGTGCAATATCTTTTTCAGGTTGCACTTCAGGGGTCATTAATGCTTGTGTGATGCTTCTGGATGCCGCTGATGGCACAGAGGCGCTTTTATTAGCACTCCCGTATATTTCTTCTATTGGCGTTTTAGCGTCCTTTATATTGCTGAATAATTTCATCACTAGACCAGCAGTTGGAAGTTTACCGATAGTTTCTTTTATCGGTATAGCACTTTTTTTGAAATGCTGACTGCCTTCTTTAGCGATATATTCCAACTCTTTTATTACATTAGGCGCCAACAATTCTTTGAGTACTGGCATTTGCTCTTTTAAATTAGCGCTGTACTTTTCAAAGGCCGCTAATTTATTCTCTGGATTATTAAGTAATGGCGATAGAACTTTCTTCATTCCTTCTAATCTTAGACCGTGGAATTCTGGCGAATCTGCCCCTAAATGAGATTTAAGTTCATTAATTATATTAATCGATTGCGGTTTGAAACCCAGTTTGTTTGTGCCAAATATTTTATTAGCAATCATCTCATTAGAATAAGGTTCGCGAGAAGAGCCATTATTTATAATGTCTTCTATAAACTTTTTACCATACTCATCTTTATGGTCAGCAGTATATTGTTTCATATACTTAGTATAACCTTCTCTAGCTGCTTCGAATTCTTTGAGAAGTCCCGGATTACCTTCAAGTAAAGCCTTTTCAATGTTGTGATTAATGAAATCATCATAACCCTTTCTCAATGCAATAAGTCCAGTACGTTCGCTTCTCGGCGTTTTATGATCTCGTATGGCTTCACCAACTCTGCTACGCCACTTTTCTAAAAGCTTTAGATCAACTCCAATAGCATTCTGAGGAGCTTCTTTAGTTAAAAGTTTTTCAAACGTCTTCATATATCCATAAGTCATAGGATGTGATGGAGAAGCTATCATTTCTGCGGCCATCCCCTCACGCATTTTAGGTATGAATTGTTTAACATCTTTTATATCCAGGAAACCAACTTCTTTTTTAATCACTTCATATGGCGCCTGAGCCGCTTCCTTAGCTAATTTGTGCTGTTCTTGAATTTTACTAATCGCTGGAGCAGCATTTTCTCCTTTTTCAGCAAACGGTGCATGCCTTGACAAGTTCGATATTTCATTTTGTTCTTGTGATAAATTTTGCCCTTTAAATGGTGATAAGGCCGTTTGTGAGGCCTCTTTGCCGACAAATGTATTAGCAATCTTTGATCCGAGTTTACTAGCACCTTCTTTAACAAATTCTGGAGTGAGTTTATTTGCTATATACCCAGCACCTCTGAATATTGGAGGTAATACCATTTCCGCTGCCGCACCAATAGCGCCACCATAAGCCGCATCAACGGCATTTTCAAATTCTGGTACAAAAGCTTCTCCAGAATCGCTATTCCCAAAGCCATATAAACCGCCAAGTACCCCACCACGTTTAGCACGTTGTCCTAGACTAACACCTTTGCCGCCCTTAATAGGAGATGCGAATGCACCTGCTAAGCTACCACCCATATACGATAAAGGATTTTCTTCGGCTGCAGTGTGATATTGTTCTCGTCTGTTCTTCAAGTTTTCTTGATATCGCTCTGCAAAAGTAGCATTTTCTTTCTGTTTAATAGCATCTGCAAGACTAGCTATTTTAGGTGATATACCAAAAGTCGCAGTATCTAGCACGCCACGAAGACCAGATTGCACTTTCGAAGAGTTATTGCTCATTTACTACCTTGTTGTTGTCGATAATTCAAAAACCCCTCATCTTGCAAGAGTGCATTAAATTCATCTGGAGATAATGGTTTGGTTTGTTTTACTGCAGTATCCATTCCTGGGTTTTCTTTATATGCTTTATATTGCTCTATATATTCAGGCAAATTTTTAAGTATTTTATCGTCTAGTTCTCCTTTGCGATTAACTAAGGTATCGTTGTTTCCTTTCATAATGAATTCAACAAGTCCTACTACGTCACCATTCCTTCCATTCCCTAATTTCTTCCAAGGTTCGCGTGCTTTATATATCAGATCAGAAATAGCAATAACATCTCTATAATTCTCCACAATCTTTTCACGTGCTTTTTTTGGAGCACCCAAATCAGGTAAACCAGCTTCAAGACGTTTTTCAAGATAAACATTACCAGCAGCTTTTGCAGATTCTAATGCTTGTAATAACTTTGTTTGAAGTTCAGTCCCAATCTTGTTAATTTCTGCAGTTTCATTGATTGTTTTATCACCATGAAGAATAGCGCGTGTTTGACCAGCATTTAAAAAAGGCAGATTTGTAGTATTAGCTAAAAATGAACCAGGCTTTATATATCTTGGAGCTTTTTTATCATACGATTCGTATGCTTTATTTAACTTGTTTAATAGTCTCTTACTTTCCTGAGCTCCAACAAACGAATGTCTTGCTACCTCATCAAACTTTTCATCGTTTTTATTAGTTTCAATCGCAGCCTTTTTTTGTACATCAATATTGGCTTGCATTTCAGCTGGTGTATTACCAACAAATGGTGCTGAAGATACAGGCATTCTATTGCCCATATTCATATCTTGTACCGGCACTTGTTGTGGAGGCATCATCCCATTTTGAGTCCCTTGTGAAGGCTGCATATTGCCTTGACCACCTGCGCCACCTTGACCGATTGGATTACCCTGTCCACGCAATCCTGGATATTTAAAACTACCGCCTCCTGGCTCATGTGGATTTGTTATATATTGAGGCTGTGGCAAAGCGCCTAAAATACCAGGATCATTGATCCCTGCAGCTAGCATCTCAGCAAGACCACCGCCATTTTGCAATATCTGTGCAGCGGTATGCGCTTGCTGTTGCCGTACTTCTTGTTTCTGTCTTTGAGCATCAACTGTTTCTTGATCGTGCGTCATCTTAGCTGCTAGGGTATAAGCATCTTGCGGTGAGGCACCAGACATAATAAGCATACCCAGATTAGCAAGCGTTTTAGATTGCGCAGATTCCGGGAGTTGTTGGCCACTTTGTTGCTGTTGACCTCCTTGAGGTTGCATCATTTGCCCTAAGTTCTCAAACACTATGCACCTCCAAATTGTTGACCGTATTGGCTGCCATATCCACTAAAGCCGCCGTACTGATTATATTGTGCCCCATTATTAGGAAGCCATGGCATTGGTGAACCTTGATTGCCTTGACCCTGCATTTGTTGGAAATTATTATACATTTGTGGTGCTTGCATAAGCAAACTACCTAAGCGACCTGTATTAGTAAATTGTCCTGGCTGACCACCAGTATTTACGCCACTTCCAAAGAATGGTGCGGCAGCCTCATTCATGGCTATAGCATGACCATATCCAGGTTGATTAGTAGTAAGATTATACCCAGTAGCATTATTAGCAAGTTGCTGACCAAATTGTTGCTGAATATCTCCTGCGTTCATACGCTGTTGCAATGACTGCGTTCTATACTGATTGGCTCTATCGAATGCGCTGCCTTCCATAAGTCCTTCAACATCCCCAATAGCATTGGCTCTGTTTTGCTCAATCCGTTCTTGTTGCTGCCGCAGTTGCATGTTGCTTGCAGGACTGATTTGCGAATTAATCAAAGCATCTTGATCATTTACCTTTTTAGTATACTCATCAAACGTTCTATTCACTCCTCGCAAACGCGCTTCTCGCTCTTGATCAAATGGTTGCATGTAATTTGCAAGACTACCAGGCATTCCACTCATTTGTGCTTCTTGTAGCGCTTGTATCTGCGCTTGATTCATGGGTTCCATACCCATGTAATTAAGATTATGATTTGGATTTGCTCCTTGTAGATTCGCTAAAGCTTGAGACTGTCCAGGCGTATTTGCTTGCCCAGGTTGAACACCATATTGATTCATGTTGCGCATAGCGTTAGGCATATCGATATTATAAAGTGGGGTATGTCCTCTACGCAGATAATCTTGCGCAAAAGATGGCATTGCTTGATAGCCTTGATATTGTTGCTGAGGCACAGGTTGTTTTTGACCTTTGCCTGCTAAATATTGCCCTCCTAGTTGAGCTGCCATCATTGCTACCGGAATTTGCCAAACCATAATATCCTCCTAAAACGCATTTAAAGTTGCTCGGCGCCACTCTAGGGTGCCAGCATTATTAATAATCACATATTCAAACGCATTCGTTAAAACGCGGTCATATATTAAATCTTGTAATTGCACATCAGCACTATTTGCAGGTGTAGCCCGATCAGTTCTTAATCGCCCTTGTACAAAGTAAGCTTGATTCGATACTGGTAGATTTCTAAATTTATCTTCGAGCAGAACCACACGCTGAAGCGTCTGATCACTTGTATTAAAAATGCCGTCAATATTATCAAACATTACTTCGTTACCTCGGCGTCGTTACTCGTATTTCTTCAAAGAACTTTTCTAATCTGAATCCAAATTTATTATCAAAAGTAAACTGATATTGTCTTTGTCTTCCATTGGCACGCGTATCAAGTTTCTGCGTATCATCATATATATTATACGGCCCAAAAATTCGAAAATCTATAGCGCCGTCGTATTCTTTTGTAAATATATTCATAGAAACCAATAGGTTACCCGCCTGAGTGAGCCCGAGAGGGAGAATTGTCATGCTTGGAACTACACGCATAATCTCTTGCATGAAGTCACCAGCATCTATGATGTTGTAGTTTGAAGTTAAACTTCCAGACATATCATTACCATCGTCTGTATAGTCACCTTCTAACTCATGAGCATAGAGTTTTGTAGCAGCCACAGAACCATCGCAACTCCCTGTAGCTAAATACTGAACACGATTAGGATTGGCCGGCTCCTCTGAAGCTGTTCTAGTTAGTAATCCATTGGTAAAGTGTCCTTCTTCCCAGTTCCAGATCACATACGTATTTGGCTCTTCCAGATTATCAAATGGAGCAAAAAACCATATTTCATTAAACTGAGTCGATTTATGGATAAATGAATGATAAAACGTGCTGCTATTTAAATGTTCATAGAACCATTCGCGCACAGTATTATTAGGTATTGGCACAACTATAGATCCATTATAGATGTAAAAGTTATTCCCTCCGGCCCAAACCACATTGTCATTTACACTCGCAACTGCTTTAGGTCCAAGTATACCATCGCTAGTCATTATTTCATCAATGACCCATATCGTAGGACTTCCTACAAAAGTCATTTTATAAACGGAATTATCAGCAAATAATATAACTTGCCCTTTGCAATAACTGCTAGTTAGCAATCTACCTGCTTGCGGAATCGTACCACTAAATACCGTTACTGTTGGACCAGGAACCCAATTGGTAATATCATTTGTGGATAAAATGCTATTTTGCACTCCAGCTGCACCAAGTACGATGATTTGTCTATTCTCTACTACCACATAATTTATAGCAGTTGGTGCACTCCCGGCTGTCTGCAAAGCAGGAGCAGTCGCAAAGTTGCCTGCCCATAAATATAAACCTGTTTGATTCCCAGGGGTAAGTACAACGCCGGTTCCCAATCTATCAAAAGACCATACTCTTGGATAAGCAAACCCGGCCGTAAAAGGTCTTCCTAACCCATATTTGCCAGTTCCATATGTTCCACCACCATAACCAACTGCAGGTTTAATAGCGCAACCCCCAGCAGTTATTTGGCCTTGTGCGGTAGTAGCGGCACCACCTCCAGCAGCAGCAGCGGACGTTGCAAAGTTACCAGAACTATCAGCAGTAGTAGAGTAATAAGCGTAACTGTTGACACCGATTAACCTAACTATTGATTCTATATTTAAATCTCCAACTACAAATCCACCAAAGGCAGCAGCACCTGCTATTTTAACCCTATCACCATCAGCAAATCCATGTGCCACTTGTGCAACAGTAATAACGCGCTGTGACATCAACACAGCCGCGCCCCCTCCAGTTGCAGTTGAAGTTGCAACTGTTGCTGAGGTGCTTTGATAAGTGATATTAGTGCCAACAACACTAGAGATCCTAAATGTACCATTGATATCGCCTGCAACAATTCCACCAATAGTACCAACTTCTCCTGATATTTGAATAAAATCGCCTACGCGACTTATTAACGCAAGGGCTGCACCTACTGCAAGCGTAATAGTCTTGGTGCCAATAGTCGTAGTAACTGGATTGTTGGCTAGTATGTTATAATTAGTCGATAAACTGTTAGCAATTGCTGTTGTGGCGACTATTAAAGGCGTGATATTATAAAGATTACCTGATTCATAAGTATATAACCGTGTATTAGTGCCAATAAGCACATGCTCCAGCCCATTTGCATCTATATAAGACCAAATCGATCTAGGTACGCCATCAAGTGTTTGTGCATTTCCAAATTGTATACTAGCCCATCCACCTATTTTTTGTGGAAAACTGCGATAAAAGCGTATCTTATCGGCATCCGACCATTGGAATGATGTATAGGCATTATCATCCTTATCAATGCCAGGAGGAATGATTATTGGATTGCGCTTGCTGGTAAGCATCACACCCCCGCAAATACAAAGTAATTCCCTGCAAATAAGGTTGGTTGCATATTGTTGTGTCCTTGATTACCACCAGGGTTAGCGATGACGCCGGAGCCACCAGCTGGATTATTACCTGTGATACAAGTACCCGATAGGGCCCCTTGGAAAGTTGCAGTACTACTAACACTAGTGATAGGATCTGGTAATTCTGTAGGAACCAAGATATGAGTTTCTTCACCTAAAGAGGCCCCAATGGCTCTAACAGTAAGGCCTGGTCCTGCGCCAATAGCTCCACCGACACGACCACGCATATCTGGAATATTAAATGTAGTAGATCCATCGCCATTACCAAATGGATAGCCTTGACCTGAATAAACGGTATTTAAACTTGAATAGGTAGCTCTACTTATAGCTGATCCATCACATATAAGCCATTTACCATGATTAGAAGCTATTGAAGATTGTTTTAGATCTCCGATTTCAAAACTATCTCCTGAGCCACTTACTGGGGTAAATGTATTATTAACGTTATCTATCTCACCAATCTTTATCCATGTAGCAGTACCAGCATTATAGACATTCCAAATCCACGGATTAGCCGTATTATTTATCCACATAGTGCCAGATTGCTTCTCTGCGGGCTCGGTTGCTAAGATGAACGTATTCATGAAACGTCTTATCAAGCTGTCTTGAGAATCCAAATTAAAGTTTAGACCTGCAGGTCCCCCCCAGATATCCGTATCACCACCCACAGTTGGTTTAAGCCAGTTAAAATTAGTGGTTGGTGTAGACATATCAAATACTCAATGTGTTAAAATTCTGTCTCAAATTATTTTTACGCATAAGATTACTTGCGAAGTCATTGGCTGCGGCGGTATATGTACTTGCAAGCTCTGGCGACTGCAGCGTATCATGATAGAACCTCTCCATTGCCTTCATACGTACAAGGTCAACTGTCTCATCAGAAAACCAAATAGAAGTATCTTCATCTACGGCTGGATAGAAAACATCCTTTTGATAGTAATAAATGGTAAAATCCGTATCACCCGAAGCAAGCGGAAATATATATAATCTATTGTTATATATAGCATATTTGTTCGGCGTCCCTTGCTGAGCGTTGTTATTATAGAATGCTATCAACTCGGGAAACGTAACATTAGTAAAGCCTTCGCGTAGACTATAGAATACATTCCCAATTAGGAATTGTACTGTAACCATCGAACTAAAATCCGCAGGCAATGCTGCGCTGTATTCCTTTTCTAAAATCGTCAGTACACTAGACGTCTTAAACGCCCAGTATAAAGACGACTCCATATATTTAATGGCAGTTACTATGGCCCGCCCCACAGCAGTTTTATAGGTACTGATAGAGACGCCACCATTTAGGAGGGTGGAAGCATCTCTATTCGTATCATCTAAAATCTGTTGTATCAACTGACCAAAGTTAACTGCCATTATCTACCTGTATTAATTTTCATCAGTACAGTAGAAACTCACACGCATACGAATCGTACCTGCAGTTTGAGCTGTAGCAACAGTCCCACCAAGTGTCATAACTAGTCTAGGCGCAGTTCCTGAGCCATAGAGATAGTTAGTGCCAGTAGAAACAACGCCTGCGGTCAAACCTTGAGCAATGTTAATTACTTGACGTATTTGGTAGGTTGTTGAGGTAATGCCGGTTACACCCATAGGAGCTGCATCGATGAATCTATTATCATCGGTTGCGTCTCCCACAATAAAAGTGCCGGTTGGAGTGGCATTAGTATCTAGTCGCGGGGTAATAACTTCTACCTCAGCGATACGAATACCATTAGAAGGCAAGCCATTAACTGGAGTCGTAAACGTATCTCCCGTTACTACTGCCCCCGCTAGCGTGTATTGAAACTCGATTGTATAGAGGTTCCCAACGGATGTTCTCGCTGGAAACGAACTATCTGGCACGAGTGAAGAAAAAGCATAAGCTGTAGCCATGATTTATTACTCCTATATTGCACTATAATTGACAGAGACGATCACTGCGTTATCATTACTATTGAAGATGATTTTCTTAATTCCGAAAATCCCCATCATCGCAATACGCTGCAAGTTGCCTACATCTTGGAAGTCAGACTTGATTATGAAGCCCGCTCCATCAGC